>ENA-UOZS01000012-UOZS01000012.1-food-metagenome-genome-assembly--contig:-NODE-12-length-101310-cov-22.672352_pt1 | contig 101310 bp, 98 predicted proteins | sample MGYA00249875_ERZ772737 | MGnify/ENA primary metagenome ERZ772737 (study PRJEB29005, sample SAMN08379463) | food metagenome | isolation source: cheese - non spiked | study: EMG produced TPA metagenomics... | reverse complement strand
CGCCGTTCTACCGACTGAACTACAGAGGAATCGTGTGAACGGGGCGCATATTAACGATGACCATCCCCCTTGTCAAAGCCTGAATCACCTGCGCTTGTTCGTTTGCTGACAATTTCAACAGTGTGCCTGTTTTTCCGGCATTGGCCGGCCGGGTGCACCGTTGCAGTGCATTTATACCCCTAATGGGGCATACCGCAATCCGCTTACCGAGCAACAAAATCGCAGTTTGCTATCAGTATCCCTTATTACGCGGCCTGCAGCGGCATTTGCGTCTGTGGTAAAAAGCTGGCAAGCAAATTGCAAAACCTTCTGTATCTAAACGGCCAGTGTTGGTACTGGTGTTCCTTACAGGAGGCAAAATGAACTTAAGACGACTGAAGTATTTCGTGAAAATCGTCGATATCGGCAGTCTGACCCAGGCCGCTGAAGTCTTGCACATCGCACAACCGGCGTTAAGCCAACAGGTTGCGACCCTGGAAGGCGAGCTGGACCAGCAGCTGTTGATCCGCACCAAGCGCGGCGTCACGCCGACCGAAGCGGGCAAGATCCTTTACACCCACGCTCGCACTATCCTGCGCCAGTGCGAGCAGGCGCAACTGGCGGTCAACAACGTCGGTCAGACGCTAAGCGGCCAGGTGTCAATCGGTCTGGCGCCGGGGACGGCGGCTTCGGCCATTACCATGCCGCTGCTGCAAACGGTGCGTAATGAGCTGCCGGAAGTGATGGTCTATTTGCAGGAAAGCAGCGGATCGATCCTCAACGACAAGCTTATCGACGGTCAGCTGGATATGGCCGTGCTCTACGAACGCTCGCCGGTCGCCGGGATCGTCAGCCAGCCGCTGCTGAAAGAAGATCTCTACCTGGTCGGCACCCGGGATTGTCCGGGGCAGAGCGTGGATTTGACGGCGGTTGCGGAGATGAATCTGTTCCTGCCGCGCGATTATAGCGCCGTCCGCGCGCGGGTCACCGAAGCTTTCACCCTGCGTCGCCTGTCGGCAAAAATTATCGGCGAAATTGAATCCATCACCACCCTGACGGCGGCCATTGCCAGCGGCATGGGCGTCACCGTACTCCCGGAATCCGCCGCCCGTTCGCTGTGCGGCGCGGCTAATGGCTGGATGGCGCGCATCAGCACGCCGTCAATGAGCCTGTCGCTGTCACTCAATATGTCGGCTCGCGGCAGCCTATCACCGCAGGCGCAGGCGGTGAAGGAAATTTTGATGTCGCTGGTGAGTCGCCCGTCGCTGGAAAACCGTGAATTATTGTTAGTCAGTTAGGCTATATTCCTGGATGGAATAAGTTGCTGGTTTTTATTATTTGTTAGCAGGGACAACAGACTTTAACAATAGCGCCTATGTTATGTCTGATAGCCCGGAGGAAAGGGTGAACTTCCAGCAACTCAAAATTATTCGTGAAGCGGCCCGTCAGGATTACAACCTGACGGAAGTCGCCAATATGCTCTATACATCGCAATCGGGCGTCAGCCGCCATATTCGTGAACTGGAAGAAGAACTGGGGATCGAAATCTTTATCCGCCGCGGCAAACGTCTGCTGGGGATGACGGAGCCGGGCAAAGCGTTACTGCTGATTGCCGAGCGTATTCTTAATGAAGCCAGCAACGTTCGCCGCCTGGCTGACCTGTTTACTAACGATGCCTCCGGCGTCTTAACCATCGCCACCACCCATACCCAGGCGCGCTATAGCCTGCCGCCGGTGATTAAAGCCTTCCGTGAACTCTTTTCCGACGTGCGTCTTGAGTTAGTTCAGGGGACGCCGCAGGAAATTGAAGCGCTGCTGCACAACGGCGGCGCGGATATTGGTATCGCCAGCGAGCGTCTGAGCAACGATCCGACGCTGGTGGCTTTTCCCTGGTTCCGCTGGCACCACAGCCTGCTGGTCCCCAAAGATCACCCGCTGACCCAGGTGACGCCGTTAACCCTCGATGCCATCGCCCGCTGGCCGCTCATTACCTATCGTCAGGGAATTACCGGCCGCTCGCGTATTGACGAAGCCTTTAACCGTAAAGGACTGATGCCGGATATCGTATTAAGCGCTCAGGACTCCGACGTCATCAAAACTTACGTCGAACTGGGGCTGGGAGTTGGGCTGGTAGCGGAACAGTCAGGCGACGCGCGCGAGTCTGATACCTTTACGCGTCTCGATACCCGCCATTTGTTTGACGCCAATACCGTCTGGCTGGGCCTGAAGCGCGGGCAGCTGCAGCGAAACTACGTCTGGCGCTTTATTGAACTGTGTAACGCGGGGCTGTCGCTGGAGGAAATTAAACGCCAGGCGATGGAGCCGGAAGAAGCGGCGATTGATTATCAGATTTAGCAGGATGATAAATCAGATATGAGATAGCAAACGAAGCTATAATTTATTCACGATTATCGCCACAAAGGAAGGGAAATTGTGCGGCGTGTGAAACTGCTTTGTTCTCTTATTATGATCCTCACCAGCCAGAGCGCTCTGGCGGTGAGCTACCCGTTGCCGCCGGAAGGAAGCCGCCTGGTGGGCAGTCCGCTGACCATCACTATTCCGCAACATAATACCCAGCCGCTGGAGGCCTTCGCCGCTCAGTACGGCCAGGGTCTGAGCAACATGCTTGAGGCCAACCCCGGCGTCGACGTATACCTGCCGAAATCGGGTTCCACGCTGGTGGTGCCGCAGCAGCTTATTCTGCCCGCCACGGTACGCCAGGGCATTGTGATCAACGTTGCAGAAATGCGTCTCTACTACTATCCACCTGAAGGCACAACCGTTGATGTTCTGCCGATTGGCATTGGTCAGGCAGGACGCGAAACCCCGCGTAACTGGGTCACCGCTGTGGAGCGTAAGCAAGAGGCGCCAACCTGGACGCCAACCGCCAATACCCGTCGTGAATACGCCAGTCGGGGCGAAAGCCTGCCCGCGTTTGTGCCGGCCGGGCCGGATAACCCAATGGGGCTGTATGCGATTTACATCGGCAGGCTCTACGCGATTCATGGCACCAACGCCAATTTCGGTATCGGCCTGCGCGTGAGCCAGGGCTGCATCCGCCTGCGTAACGACGATATCAAATACCTCTTTGATACCGTTCCGGTCGGAACGCGCGTGCAAATCATCGATCAGCCGGTGAAATATACCGTCGAGCCGGACGGCAGCCGCTGGGTTGAAGTCCACGAACCGTTGTCGCGCAACCGCGCGGAGTATGAATCGGACCGTAAGGTGCCGCTCCCGGTCACGCCGGCGCTTCAGGCCTTTGTGAAGGGGGAGGGCGTGGATGTGAATCGCGCGGAGCAAGCGCTTGAACGCCGCTCCGGTATGCCGGTGGCGATTGGGCATTCAGCTATGCCGGCAGGTAGCGGATTTTAACCTTTTCCGCCACGCTGAACGGTTTCTGCGCGCCCGCGGGTGCCGGGCGCTATTGGTCGTCGTGGAGATTCATGTTGGGTATTTAGCTTCATCTCCTTGAGCTTAACCAAAGGGATGTTTTTTAAATGCGCTATGGGCTTCATATAATTCAGCAGCGGATTGAATATGATTAAAGTCTCCCGCATGAACCACGTGGGGGATCATCGACTGAATAAATGTCCAGATTACCGTACTCGTTACTGCCACCTGATCGGGGACCGCGGCCGCCGGACGGTTTTCCAGCAGGGTATTCCACTCCCTGCAGGCCGCCAGCAGCTGAATCGTGATGCGCTCTATCCACGGATTATGCTGCTTTTCCGCCGGGCGCAGGTTGTGTTCATACACGTTCTGCACCGCCTTTTCACCCGCGGCGAGAATAAAGCCCAGCGTTTGCAGATCGCTTGCCTGCGCCAGTGGATCGACCGGCAGCAGCTTGCGCGCCGGGGAGGCCTGGCCTTCAAAATAGGCCAGTATCAGCGACGAGTCCATCAGGCGAATTCCGTTATCCAGCAAAAGCGTCGGCGCTTTTACCGCGGGATTGATGCGGGAAAACGCGTCAAAGCTGCTGAATACCGACAGCGGGTGACTTTCAAACTCGACGCCGTAGAGTTCAAGAGAAATCGCCACGCGCCTGACATAAGGCGAATCCATCATGCCGATAAGTTTAATCATGATTCCTGTTTTCCTGTCTCTGTGAAATGACGCAACTCAATTCATTAATACGAATGGGGACTCAGTAGCGGCGGGTTAACGCTTCATCACCGGTGGTGAACAGACATTACAATAAATTCTGCATAGCGAATATCATCGGTATCTAACGGATCGGGTTAGTATTACTGACAGGTTGTTGGTCACGTATATTGAGTTAAGCTGCGGGAGTGAAGCATGTCGGATTTTCCACCTATTGCCAGTTTGCGTAGTTTTGAAGCCGTGGCCCGGCTTGGCAGCGTGACGCTGGCGGCAAAAGAACTTCACGTTACGCATTCAGCCATCAGCCAGCAGATTAAAGTGCTGGAGGAGATGGTCGGCTTAAAGCTGTTTATCCGTCACGGTCGCGGCGTGCAGATTAATGAAGACGGGCGGCTCTATGCCTTACAGGTCCGCGAGGCGTTGCATCATATCGCTGATGCCACCCGGCTGGTGCAGGTCAAACCGAGAAGGCAGGAGCTGACGCTGGCGATGGTACCCTCCTTTGGTAGTCACTGGTTAGTGCCGCGACTGGAGCGGTTTCGGGCGACATATCCCCATATCTCGCTGCGCATACAGGCGAGTCTGGCGATCGCCGACATGCAGCAGGAAGGGATTGATATGGCGATCCGAATGGGCAAAGGCGACTGGGAAGGAATGGAAAGCCATTATCTTTTCGCCGATGAGCTTATCGTCGTGGCCGCGCCATCCTATAACGACGGCGCGCTTCCCCGAACACCATCAGAGATAGCGAAGAGTAAAATTATCTTCTCGATGGAGTCGTGGAAAACATGGTGCGTTAATGCGGGACTTGAAAGAGAGATTGTGCCCGGCGGTTTGTGCATCAACGACTCGAACCTGGTTCTGGAGGCCGTCCGGCTTGGTAAAGGTATCGCGCTGGAACGCCGCTCGTTAGTCCAGGAAGCGCTCTGCAGAGGCGAACTGGTCCAGCTTACGCCTTTCACCGCCCCATATCCGTGGCCTTACTGGCTGGTGTCGCCACAGGCCGCTGAACAGAAAACCGAAGCCGTTCTGTTTAAGGCCTGGCTTGATGAGGAGGTTGCTGCATGGGGTCAACAAACTGACGCGCTGGAAAAGAAACATCCGCGAGACGGAAACCGTCGCTCCCGCCCGGAGGCGGGATACCCTGAGAACATTCATAACATGGGTGATGTCGATGAATAAAAATATTCTCCAGCAATAGAATTTGAAAAGGCGAGTGAAAATAATCTGGCTTAAAAACCGACCTTATAACGCGCTTTTGTCTTGTCGATACGCCTGATGCCTCTTCGGTTTTGTCGTCCGGTCGCCATCCCGCGCCATTAACGCTGCCCGGTTCCGTTTTACCGGCGCAGCGCGGGCGCTAAATACCGCTAAACCAGTTATAGCCCTGATCCTCCCAGTAGCCGCCGGGGTTGGTATCGCTGACGAAAATGGCGGCGATATGCTTGGCGTTTTTGAACCCCAGCTTGGTCGGCACCCGCAGTCGTAGCGGAAAACCATACTCCGCCGGCAGCGACTTACCGGCAAAATCCAGCGCCAAAATGGTTTGCGGGTGCAGCGCGGTGGCCATATCAATACTGGAATAATAGCGATCTGCGCACTTAAAGCCGACATAGCGCGCGTTGAGGTCGGCGCCGACATGTTGCAGGAATAGCTTTAGCGGTACGCCGCCCCATTGACCAATTGCGCTCCAGCCTTCAATGCAGATCAGCCGGGTGATCTGGCTCTGTTGCGGCAGACGCTGTAGCTGTTCCAGCGTCCACGGCGCTTTTTTCTCCACCTTACCGGAGACTTCCAGACGATAGTCGAACAGATCGACTTCCGGCGCGTTATATTGCGGATAAAAAGCGTTAAACGGAAAGGGGTGGGTAATTTGATCCGGACGGTAAGTCTGGGCCAGGCGCTGGCCGCTGAACAGCCAGGACTGGACCCGATCGTTCCAGCGCGACATAGCCCACAGCACTTTGTCGACTTGATCGCCATCCTGCATGTTGCATCCGGTCAGCATCGCCACGCCTCCCAGCGTCAGCCCGGATCGCAGGAGTAATCGGCGCTGCACATTTACCAGCTGTTTTTTCTGATCCGGCTCGAGCGCGGGCGCCCGGCGGGTTGGCGCTTTACCCTTCATGTTTGCCTCCTGACAGCATGGCCCACAGGGTGGAAGGTACGATTAACACCATCAGCACATGGATAACGACGAACAGTCCGATGCCCGCCATGGCGCAGAAGTGGACATAGCGCGCGACAGGAAAACCGCCAAACAGCGCCACCAGCCAGTAGAGCTGTACCGGTTTCCAGATAGCCAGCCCGGAGAGCACCAGCAGCAGGCCGAGCGCCATAACGCCGAGGTACATAAGCTTTTGAATCGCATTGTAATGGCCGAGGCGGTGGTTCAGCCGCAGCGTTAAGGTCAACCAGATATCCTGCCGGAGCGCGGCCAGACGTAGCGGCAGCAGGTCGCGGCGTAGATGGCCGCTGAACAGACTCCACAGCAGGTAGCAAACAGCGTTAACGACCAGCAGCCACATCACCGCCAGGTGCCAGCCAATCGCGCCGCCCAGCCAGCCGCCCAGGGTGAGGGAGGGCGGAAAGCGGAAGTCGAACAGCGGCGAAGCGTTGTAGATTTCCCAGCCGCTCATGAACATACCGATCATGGCGACCAGATTCACCCAGTGGGTGAGCCTGACCGGCCAGCGATGTACTGGCCGCGACGCGTTGGTTTTCATGCACGTCTCCTGGATTACATCGGCGGTACGGTGCCGTCTTTTCCGGCGGAAATGCGGGTGGCGACGCGTTCGCCTTTATCGTTAGTGGCGGAGAACAGCACGATATGCGTACCGGGCTTCAGCAGGCCGCGATCGCCGGGATTGATGGTCACTACCGGCGTATCGTCAGGGACGATGACGTTTTTTTGCCGATCGCCGTATTTAACGGTTAGCGTGCGGCCGTTGGCGTTTACCAGCTTGCCGATGGTGCCGTTGGTCATGGTGTTGATTTTACCGTCCGCGGACTCCCACGGAGAATGCCCTTCGCCCGTGCCGCGGAGGCTGGCGGCAAACACGTGTACTTCCAGCGCCTTCAGGCTACCGTCGGCCTGGGGGACCGCTGCGGTGCCGATAAAGCTGTCCGGCTTGATATCGTCGATCGAACCTTTGGCGACGCTAAAAACCTGCGTTTTGTCGTTGAGCTTTACGTCGACCTTTTCCCCTTGACGGTTGCTGATTTGCAGAGCGGTATCCGAGACCTGATCGATGGTGCCGCGCAGCGGCGTGATAGCTTTAGCCGGCGTCTGCGCCGCAGTGGCTATGCCGCTGCAGAGCATCAGGGTAGACAACAGTAAACCGGCAATACGATGGCGTGTATGCATGACATTCTCCTGTGATGGTTTGCCGGTTAAGCATGGCCAGGGGATCGGGACAACACCATGTCCGTTTGATGACATTAATGTCATCAAGCCGCGGCGCAGAAACTGTTAATCTGTCCGCAGACGTGAAGAGGTGGTAAGCATGCGCATATTAGTGGTGGAAGATGATATCGGGACCGGTAATTACCTGAAAAAGGGGTTAACGGAGGCCGGATACGGCGTTGATTTGGCGCGCGACGGTACCGACGGCTTATTTCGGGCGCTGGAGTATGGTTACGATGCGATAGTGCTCGACGTCATGCTGCCCGGGCTTGACGGCTGGCAGATTATTGATGTTTTACGCAAGAAAAGCGATGTGCCGATACTGTTTCTTACCGCCCGCGACGAGGTGCAGGACCGTATTCATGGCCTGGAGCTGGGGGCGGACGATTACCTGGTCAAACCTTTCTCCTTTACCGAACTGGTGCTCAGGTTGCGTACGCTGTTGCGCCGCGGAACCGTACGGGAATCCGATCGCTATGAAATTGCCGACCTGCATATTGATGTGCTGCGGCGCAGAGCCACCCGTCAGGACACCGTGATACCGCTGACCAACAAAGAGTTTATGCTGCTGCATCTGCTGGTCCGGCGTGAAGGAGAGGTGCTGTCGCGCACCATGATCGCCTCGCAGGTATGGGATATGAATTTCGACAGCGACACCAACGTGGTGGATGTGGCGATCAAACGCCTGCGCGCCAAAATCGACCGGCCGTTCGATATCAAACTTATTCATACCGTCCGCGGCATCGGCTACGTTTGCGAGGTTCGTTGATGAACGTGCTGGCTCGCCGTTGGCAGGCGACATCGCTGACGTTGCGAAGCGCCGTTCTGTTTGCCCTGGTTGCAGCGCTGGTGGTCAGCGCCGCTGGCGGATACTTATATCACGCCATGCGTCAGGAGATGATTCACCGTAGCGATCTGCAGGTGACCGGGCGCATAGAATATTACCGAAACGTACTCAGTAAACGCTTTCCGCTGGAGCGGCTGGTGGCGAACACCGGGATGTTCGAAAACATGTTGGGCAACGAGCAGGACGTTTTAATCTTTCGTATTCCGGGACAGGCGCCGTTAATTAATGTGAATCCTGCCAGGGTTCAATTACCGTCGGTGACGCCGACGCCGGCGGATCGTCCGCAGCGCCTGAATGAGGTACAGAGCGGAATGACCGGGCAGGGGGTTCCGCTGCGTGTGGCGTCGGGGCTGGTGACGCTGGAAGATGGCAGGGTACTGCAAATTTCTGTCGCGCATGTGATGGTAAATGAACAGAAAATGCTGGCGCGCTACCTGTGGCGCGTCATCGCGGCGGTGGCGGTGGCCTTTCTGGCGATTGCGCTGCTGGGCTACTGGGTGATGCGTCGCGAGCTGCGGCCATTAAGGCGTATGGCCGCAGAGGCGGCGATCATCACGCCCAGTACGCTGGCGACTCGCCTGAGCGAACAGGACGCGCCGCAGGAACTGCAGCAGCTGATTGTCTCCTTCAACGCCATGCTCGACAGGCTCAACGAAGGCTATCAGCGCCTGACGCGGTTTTCCGCCGATCTGGCCCACGAGATCCGCACACCGGTAGGGGCGCTAATGGGCCAGTGTCAGGTGGCGCTGTATCAGCCTCGCAGCGTGGAGGAGTATGAAACGTTGCTCTCCAGCAACATGGAGGAGTTGGAACGCATTTCACGCATGGTGGAAAATATTCTGTTTCTGGCGCGCGCCAGCCATGCGCAGTCGGTGCTGAACTGCCGGGAACTGGATATTGCTCAGGAGCTACAGCGTGTCGCGGATTATTTCGAGGGGCTGGCGGAGGAGCGCGATATTCAGCTGATTTGCGAAGGCGAAGGGCAGCTGTGGGCCGATGCGATGCTGTTCCAGAGGGCGTTAAGCAATCTGGTGGCCAACGCGGTTCGCTATGCCGATGAAGCGAGCCAAATCATCTTACGAGCCGGCATGGAAGAAAACCGACAGGTCATCCAGGTGATTAATCAGGGCCCGCCGATCGCGCAGGTACATCTGGAAAAGCTGTTTGAGCGTTTCTATCGCGCAGACGCCGCGCGCAGTAGCCATGCCAGCGGGCTGGGATTGTCGATCGTACGCGCAATTATGACTCTGCACGGCGGTGAGGCTCGCGCTCAGTGCCTGTCGCAGCAGCCGGGCGCGCAAATCGTTTTCAGCCTGATTTTCCCGAAACGCTCAGCGTAGCGGTAAACAAAAATCCCGCTTAGTTTCCATAAGCGGGCTTCTTAAATATAGCTCCTCTGACTGGGAGCGCCTTTGCCATTAACGGGCTGATTGAAAAGCTACATCCCGAAATTAGGGTTGTCGAGACTCTCTGAGTTGCAGGCGGGAGACCGAGAGAACGCCAGTGACGCGCGACAGCTCAGCATGCACTGTGCCAATACCTGAACGGCTTTTTCGGGACAGGTCGTAAAACGGTGAATTCCTTGCATGTTATTCACTGAAATAGCCGAATGCGTCTTCAGCTTTGCAGTAACGACGCATGAATCTCGTGTCCCATCTCTCCATAATCAATTTTATAGGTTTACACCTATATAGCATTTGACCTATATTGATTTGGAGGTCCCGTGTGGATGATTAAAACAACGGATACGTTTGAGCGCTGGTTTACCTCGTTCAACGATACCGATAGGGCCAGCGTGCTTGCAGCGTTGTTGGTCCTGCGAGAAAAGGGGCCGGGTTTGTCCAGACCTAATGCCGATACGCTGAGAGGCTCCCGCTACAGCAACATGAAAGAGTTGCGTATTCAGAGCCGGGGCGAGCCGATACGGGCATTTTTCGCTTTTGACCCGGCCCGTACCGGCATTGTGCTTTGTGCCGGTAATAAGGTTGGCAATGAAAAACGTTTTTACGATGAGATGCTCCCTGTTGCTGAGCGGGAATTCACGAACTGGCTGAAGACATTCAAAGAGAAGGAGTAACGCGATGGGCAGAACGTTGGAACAGCTGATGGCGGATGAAAAACCGGAAGTCGTGGCTGACGCCCGGGCTATGGCGGCGGACATCCTGCTCAACATTCACCTTGCAGAACTGCGTGAGAAAGTACAGAAAACGCAGGTCGAGATGGCGCAGGCGCTGGGCATCAGGCAACCTACCGTTGCAGGCATGGAAAAACCAGGCCGTGACCTGAAGCTTTCCACGCTTAAACGCTACGTTGAAGCCACCGGCGGCAAGCTACGTCTTGATGTTGAGTTGCCGGATGGTTCTCACTACGGATTTGAACTGTAAACCGTGAGCGGTTGAGCAGCGGAACGGTCAGCATGAAAAGCTCGACAAGGTGGCCTTCACGCTTTTGCTGATGCCCCTCCGGCGCAGCCCGGATACGGAAGCTGCACCGCATTTCGTTTATCCAATCCGCGGTAATTCTTTGAACCACCAAAACAGTTTTCTATTATCGGCCTTCTTTGTTACGCACTAAGCTCCCGCCGTTCTGAAAACGCTGGAACTGTCGACGGACAGCGAAGTCGGCATGACCATTAATAATGGCTGCCTGATTATTGAACCCCAGAAACGGCCCCATTATTCGCTTGAGGAACTGCTGGCGCAGTGCGATCCGCACGCCGAAATGAGCGAAGAGGATCGGGAATGGATTGATGCGCCTGCGGTGGGCAAGGAGATCCTGTAAATGGACAGAGGAGAAATCTGGCTCGTTTCACTGGATCCGATTGCAGGCTACGAGCAAAGCGGAAAACGTCCCGTGCTTATCGTATCGAAGGCATCGTTTAACAAGCTGACCCGGCTACCCGTTGTTGTTCCCATCACCAGCGGTGGAAACTTTGCTCGCACGGCAGGTTTCACCAGTTTCACTGGCAGGGGCAGGGACAAAAACGATTGGCGTTATTCGCTGCGACCAGCCCAGAACCATTGATATGGCTGCCCGGAATGGCATGCGGCTGGAAAGCATACCAGACGCTATGGTAAATGAAGTGCTTGCCAGGCTGGATGCTATTTTGAGTTAACGCCAGGATGCAGAAAAGCAAAAAGCCTGCTTCAAAAGCAGGCTTTTCAAATTTGGCTCCTCTGACTGGGATCGCCTTTGCCAGTAACTGGCTAATAAATAAGCTAAACCTGAATACTCTTTCTGTCAAGACCACCATTATGACCCCCTCTAAGAAATGTATGCGCTTGTAAGAAGAAGCAATGCCCATTGGGGTGGATGAGGATACAATCGGTACTCTGCCTGAGCATTATGTTTTAGTGATCTGCTACGATCGCAACAGACAGCTGGTTGATGAAGATATCCACTGCTTTGTCTAGAGAAAACCCCAATGCAGTTCACCAGATATATCTAAATTTTTAGTCTGGCTGAGAGAAGTGAAACTAGTATCCTTAAGGATTTCGGAGAAATCCGAATCAGGGTATAGTGGTCACTGAGCATAAACAAATAGTTGCGTTATTGGGTTATAATTCATTGATAATTATGAATAAAATTTTCAATGTCTGTTGATAAAAATGCAACTTGATTGAAATTGTTTCATAAGGATTCGCTTATGGTTAGGGGATTGTTACTATTCGGAATTATTTTGATGGTAATTATTTTGATGGGGTACTTCTCTTTTTTACCGGCCTCACAATGGTGGTTTATCAAAAATATCATATCAAATTTTGATTTTGTAAAAGCGCTCCTTTCAATTCTAATATTATCATTGATTACTATATTTTTGTTTTTCGGTATTTTAGAGAAAAAATACTCATTAAAGTTAGAAAAATTAACTTTCGGTGGGTTAAATGTTTTATTTGATAGTTCTGACATGCTATATAAAAGATCTGTTCGCAATTTCCTTGATACTAAAAGAAGTGTGTTCAAAATTGATCCACATTTTGATTCATTTGAAGAGATTTTTAACTCTTTATATGATATATATAACTTTATTCGTGTTGAAATAAGAGTACTGGATGTTAAGCGGAAAAGAGATATGGAGTTGTATGGTATATCTAATAAAATGCTAAAAAAACTGAATCAACTGCTTACCAAACATCAGAATAATTACAGGCGTTGGCATAAGTACATCTCAACAAACGATATTGTATTGACGAGGGATAAAGATTCTAACGGTGAAAATGTTTCTTTGATTTATCATTTAACACCGATTGGAGTAATCCAGACTCATTATTATCATTTCAGCCAGTTGATGGCTGATTTTGAATGCATTAATAAATTCTTCTGTGAGGAAGTTAGTGTTGTATTTAACATCGATATTGCTAAGTGGGATGAGTAATGCATAAAACTTTTCTGAGTTATCATCATGCAAACGAACAGGATTTGAAGAACGGAATCATTGAAGCATTTGCTGGTGCGTCATTTATTGACAAGTCCGTCAGTGACGGGGATATCAGCACTAATGTCAGTGAAGATTACATTATGCGGAAAATTCGGGAGGACTATCTTGGTGACTCTACCGTAACAGTAGTACTCATAGGTACAGAAACTGCCAGCAGACCTTTTGTTAACTCAGAAATTCAAGCATCTTTATGGGGGGAGAATCCTGCTGGATTAATCGGGGTAATTCGAGATGAAATATATTCGAGCGTGTTTAGCTCGGGTGTGTGTAGTGATACCTCTTGCAATTGCGGGATTGGAATTAGAACCATTGATTGGGGTTATGAACATTATCTCCCTTGGTTAATTAAAAAAAATCATAGTTTTTCAAAACTCGTCCCCCACTATGATGATATGGATGTTTATTGCTCCCTGGTTAAGTATTCAGATTTTATAGGGAATAGTGAATGTTATATTAACCAGGCATTTGATAAAAGAAATATTATGGAACCTGCAGCAAAGAAAAATCCCGCTGATGTTCCTGCTATAAGAACTAATTTACTATGGTGATGAGATGATTTTTACGCCAAGATAAAGTTAAGGTAACAGATATGTATAATACCAAAATAATTAAAAGAAAAGTTTTTTTAAACTACCACCATGATGGTGACCAATATTACTATGATGAATTCTCAAGAAAATTTCATGATGAATATGAGGCTGTAACGGATAATTCTCTTGATCGTCGAGTTGACAGTGACGATATTGACTATGTCATGCGACGTATTCGTGACTATTATATCGCAGGGACTTCATGTTCCATTGTATTGGTCGGTAATGAATCATGGGGAAGAAAATATATTGACTGGGAAATTAAATCGACGCTTGATAAACAACATGGACTTATTGGTGTCCAGTTGCCAACATTGTTATCAAATTCTTATGGACAAGTGACTGTGCCCGCTCGACTCAGTGATAATATTGATTCTGGATATGCGCTGTGGGTAAGTTGGGCTGATTTTACAGCTAGCATTTCATCGTGTAGGGAATATATCGAACAAGCCAATTGTCGTAGTAATACTCTGATAAGAAACACTCGTGAACGCCGCTTAAGGAATGCATAATATGCTTGAGACGAATTTGGCAAAACCATTTCTGGTTGTTTATATCATTTGGCACCCGGATTTCGCCGGTGGTGCTGGACTGGCCGAAATATTGCGTGGACACTTTCGTCGGGAACTCTATCAGAATGTTGCTGGAGGAACCGGTTTAAGTGTTATTTTTCGTTCTGAGCCTCTACCTAAAACGGGGAAGCCGCTGCCGATCAATTTTTCAGAATCAGAGACCACCGCAGTCCTCATACTTGCAGAATCATGTATGGCAAATGATCCTGAATGGGGGACTTACCTTCGGGAGCTATCCACGCAGTCGGAAATAGCTGGACTAGGTACACATCTTTTCCCCATTGCTATTGATGGAGAAGGATTAAATCTGGGACTGGAAGAGCAGGCATTACGCTGGGACCAATGGATACAGGATGGGAGCAACGATACTGCAAACCTTCATATACGATTGATTAGTGAGCTTACATACGAATTTTGCAGGATGCTGCGCCATTACCTGGAACATCTGAAACAACCAGAAAAAGATGAAGATGAGTTGCTTAATTATCTCAAGAAAGTTCAGATATTCCTTAGCCATTCTAAACATGATAAAGATGGAGAGCGGATTGCTCATTTGATACGTGAGCAATTACATAGTGGACATGGGTTAAGTTCATTCTTTGATGTCCATGATATCCCTGCCGGGCTTCGGTTTCATCAGGTGCTATTGAAACAGCTGGCGCAAAGCGCAGTTGTTGCTATACATACCGACTCTTATTCTTCGCGTGAATGGTGTCGCCGAGAGATTATAGAAGCTAAACGTAATAGTGTACCTTTAGTTGTTGCCAACTGTATTAGCGAATTGGATGAAAGGGGATTTCCTTATATGGGAAATGTCCCCATAGTGAGAATGGATCCACAGCAGGCTGAACGAATTAATATCATTATTGCACGACTGCTTGATGAGGTTCTGAAAGATTTTCTGTGGCGCTGTCGTATACAATTGGTTAATACCGAACAAAGTGCAGTGCAGTTTGTTCCGCGTGCGCCGGAGTTAATCTCACTTGCTGGCTTAAAGTTCCACGGTATCGGGCAGCCTACAATTGTATATCCCGACCCACCCTTAAGTTCGGAAGAGGAGCGCTTATTTGAAGAAGTTAAACCCGGTATCAGGCTTAGAAGTTTTACCGAATGGCTGGCAGAGGGAACATCATGACTTATCGTGAAATGCTTAGTCAGCATGTTATTGCAATATCTACATCAGATAGCCCAGATATGCCTGTATTGGGGTTAAGTCAACAGCATTTATATGACGCGATGACAGAAATTGCGCGTCATTTATTAGCCTTGGGAGCCCGGATTGTTTATGGAGGAGATTTACGTGCTAACGGTTTTACTGAACTGTTATTTGAGTTAGTAGCACGCCATAGAAGAGATGCGGATGAGGGGGATGAACGTTCCAGTATATTGAACTATCTGGCATGGCCGGTGCATATGCAAAAAGATTCCAGTGACTTGGAAAGGCTCAGTGCGGACCTGAAAGGAATGGCAAGGCTTGTTTTATTCAATCGGGATGGCGAGTCGTTGCCAATGGCAGAACGAGCCCATTACATAGCAACTATTCCTTCTGATGAAGATTGGGAAAAAGGTTTGACAGCAATGCGACATGCTATGTTACAAGACACACATGCCCGTATTATTCTTGGCGGGCAGGTAGATAAGTATAAGGGGGCAATGCCTGGTATAGCAGAAGAGGCTATATTATCACTTCGCACTAAACAACCCCTTTTCATTATGGGGGGCTTTGGTGGATGTGCAAAAGATATCACCGAGTCTCTGAATATTGTGGCATCTGACGGAATGCAGAAACGTAACTGGAGAGGTCGGGAAGAATTTTCTGGTTTCTCTTTCCAGGATCTTAATAACGGACTCACTGAGGAAGAAAATACTGTGCTAGCACAGACTCCGCATGTGGACCAAGCTATCGCCATGATTTTGAGAGGACTTTTCCGATTAGTAAAACGTTGCTGAAAAAATACTTAAATTCCATTACCATTATATGTATTAGCTTAGACTTGCTTTGGCACTCTTGCGGTACTGAGCTAAACCTAATCTGATATGTCGGTCTGTGCAAAAGCCCGTACACATAGTAGCCTTTTAATTTGTATAAGTAGCAGCAGAGCCGAAGTGCAAGGAAAACGTTGTGAGACGATGACGATATACAGAGCAATCATATATAATATGAAGAAAGAGCCGTGCTTGCGGCTCCAAAATGTTATAATTTCGTATATATAGCATTAAACCAAGTTAATGTCTCGCCTTTTGCATCACTTGCAGTGAGCATTTGATAACTCATTTTTGCTGTAGCAAATTTATTTATCTTCTTCTTCGCTTTACTTTCATTATAACGTGTTAAAGCAGATACCTCTGTTGATACATCTGTCGTATCATCTATGGTTATTTTTACACCAAACACCGCCTGAATAGCATCAGGATGTAAATAATTTTCCATTTCCCTTTTTTCAGTCATGAATGCTATGGAACCATCATTTCTAGCATTTACTGACTTACATTCTTTTTCATACTGAGGAGGGATGGCAACATCTCTATCATAGATGTGAATCTCAGGTTTATTTAGAATTTTTAAGTAATTATTATTAACCCAATCTTTAAGAGTATGTCCCCCCATTGGAATGAAAACTATACGCGGATCATTTATCATATCAGGAACATTTGGAACACCTTGGTCGAGATAAATTTTACCGATATTCTTTAAAAAGTTTATATCATTAGGGCCTTCAACGCATACAAGAACAGATGCCCTACTATCAGGGTATACGCCAAGATCATTCGCTATGTTCTTTAGCACATCATCATTACCATTTTTAACCTCTAAACCATCATCGAGTGTTCGGGTTATATGGCGTAGAGATTCTGTAGGTATCTTTTCCACAAGTGCAGGGACGTGGGTGGTAATCAATACTTGGCATTTATCAGCATTTGCTAATTCTTGAAATGCATCAATAAGAAGTCTTTGATTAGATGGGTGTTGAGATGTTTCAGGTTCTTCAATTGCATAAATAACTCCTTTATCTGGGAATTCTTTTTGCAATCTTTCTGCTTCCGCTTTAAAAAAACTAATCAGGACTAAACGTCTAACACCACTACCACGTTTATTGATAGCTATTCCTCTATCATCTTCCAATGTTAGCTTGAAAATATTTTCCCACTTAGGTTCCACTTTAAACTTTGGGATTAACCCGGCAGCAAGATTAGGAGATATATCATGTAAATGTTTAATTGTGTTTTCAGCCACTTCAACTGCATGTTCTTTTACGCTTTCTTTAATGGATTCAAGTTGAATGTCAATCTTCTGCAATGCTGTTTGAACCGCTGACTTCATAGGATCCTGTACTTCTGATTCTTCATCGGTACTCGGCCTGTCTGCGCGGAATAATGCAAAGTGAGGGAGTTTGTCATATATTTTTTCACAAATAACCTTGCCCTCCTCAGCATTTAATTTAACGAAGATTTCTTTAAGCTTTAAATCTCCAATTTTCCTGTAAATTTCTTGTCTTAAACTAACATTGGACCTTTTATCAGCTCCATCAACACCAATAGATTCGGCAATTCCTTTAAGTTCATCATTTTTTTTAGCAAGTAAAGATTTCGCGCCTTTTGCTGAGGGAGCCATACATTTAGCTTGAACGCTGCCAGATCCCTTACCTTTTGCAAATACTCTATATATTTCTAGCTTTCCATTACTATTTAATAAATATTCTTCTTTAAGGTTAGTTATAGATGTGGCATCCAAAACTATAGGTATATCAGCTCCTGAAAAGATACATCCAATTGACACGTCTTCATTTTCCACGCTATCGACACATTTATCGGTAGCATCATATTTACATAGTTTATGTTCAAAGAAGACACCAAGTGCGTCTAAGATAGTTGTTTTACCAACATCATTACGACCAACTAATGCAGTTAGTGAGTTAATGTCAATGCTATGTTCTCCATGATAGCCACGAAAGTTCTTTAAGATTAGTTTTTCAAGTTTCATAAAAATCTCCATTTTTAAAAATTAAAATTTTATTTTTTTTAAAACTTACGTATTCGAAAAAACATTTGATTTTGTTGTATTCTAAGTAACAAGAACAATTTATAAAATTAGTTCAATCGAAGTCTTGGGTAAGACGATTTTTCTCTTTAACAAAACGGATAACTACGCATTGGACAATAGATACTTTAGGAAACACGCGGAAAAATTGTAACGTTTTGCTCATTCTAGACCTGATATTCCTTCAAATTAGCAAGTTCGAGAGATAAGGGAAAATTACGACAGTCTACCAGAATCATTTCACACCTGCTCTAAACAATATGCAGAAAATAATATATGTATTTATTAGTAAAGTTCTCCAGTTCCCTGATCTACACGTTTATAGAAATCAGAAAAATTACATGGGTCAGATATAACTGAGTTTTTATCACTACGAAAATCAAATTCTATTTTTTTTATAAGATCAATGGCTGGTATAGTCGAATTTAAAGGGATTTTTTTATAGTTTCTAATTCTGTGATATTCAATTGAGTCTAAGTCTACTTCAATCGCTTTATTACCGAAATAATAAAAATGATCTGAAATCAACACGTTATTGGAGCTAGTATCTCGTTCAAGATTTGTCATGTTAAATGAACCATCAGCATTGCTATGATGAGAATCTTCTTGTATCCATTCATTGTTTTCATTTTGATGGTAGATATTATCGCCCAGAATTTGTACATGACTACCATTTCTAGCAGGCTTTTTGAGAGAGAACCTAGTATCCTCCCAATAACCATTGAAACTAATTTTTTCTGAAACTTTCATTAATAGGATACATTTTTTTTTAGCTGATTTTAAATTGGCTCCACCAACTCCGAGTATCCAATCACCCACTTTAGCCGACTTTCTAATTCCAGGTTTGCATGTTGCCAAGGTACAACTTCCATGAAATGGATTAGGTGCAAAACCAAAGTCTCTCGTTATTGCATAAACATAAAGGTGTGAGTTGGGATCAATTAGCATACGACATTTCCACCTTGAACTTTATCACGATCCGTACCATCAGGTTTTTCAAAGGAAGTTTTACCTTCTAGTGCGTTGATAATGGCATCACTTCTCCAGGCCACTATAGAGGTTGCATACTTTTCGAGATTCTCTGGTAGTTTTACATCGCCTTTTAACCCATTTTCATATACACCTATGATTGGTTTTCCAAGTTGATGAGCTACTTGAATTTCCCAGTTTACCCAAGGTCTAGTATGTGTCTCTTTCCCGATAACAACTATAACTTGACTAGCCCACCTCATTTTCATTCTAAGTAAACGTGCAATCGTTCGGTCACTAAGTTTTTTTTCCTCAACTCGTCGCTTGTTTTCAGGTTTCATTCTAATAGAACTATTGCGTAAATGATAACCTTTTGCTGCAGCTAAACGAGAAACTCCATCAACACTCGCGTCGTCTTTATGATGATGGCTAACAAAAACATTTTTCTTAATTTCTTTAACCATTTTTAAATCCTTTGTAATTTGCTAATTATAAAATAATTCTATATTATTGCTTTGATAATGATATTTTTGTTTAGGCCTTTTATTGTTAAATTTAGTTCGGCATCTTTTATCTATCTCGCATGCACCACTATTTTCCATGTCCATTAAAGTGTAAACTCTTTCTTCTTTAGGCAGGAAATGGAATATTTCTTCCATGTTCCAATTTTCACTATACTTTTCAGCGATATTATTTTGGTTTATAGTGAACCAGAATAAACACTCTTCGCTATTCATTCCATCTCTATTAGAAAAAATCCAATTAATTCCTCTTTCACAACCAGGACCTGAAATAACAAAGTTCAATTCTGTAAACGGAAAGTTGGGTATGTATGTCAGATCTATGAAAATTTGATATGCTAGAAAATCCCCAATCCCTGAGAATGATTTTAAATGTTCAAAAACTTCGAACTGATTTCCTGATGATTTTACACCATTAACGATTTTATCTTGGTTATAATAAACAAATTTTATCATTCTAATTACCATATCATTTTCCGGTATTCCTTCTATATTTTTTAAGTATTTTCCGAAGTTAAACTTCGGACCTCCTAAAATATAGGCTGCACTAAAAAATACGTAGCCTGGTTTTTTTAATGATATATTTATTGTCTTTTCTCTGATCTTTTCATTGATGTCGCGAATAGTCATTTTTGTGAAATCAAAGGGCGCATCAAGTTCATTTAATGTATCGCTTTTATTTATTACTCTAAACAAAAATGAATTGAGTATTTTATTTTCATAAGTTAATTTATTGTTGTTTGTTATATTTTTCAATAACCATTTGGTTTCTTTGTCCCATGTTCTTTTAGTATTTACAAATTTATAGTTTCTCAATATTTTGTCGTCTGTCCAATATGGCGGAAGGTTAAGTATCTCTTTCTTGTAATATATGGATGTCCTCTCTCGTTGATGATAAAACCATTCCCTGATAACAGCTTCATTCAAGATAGGTTTAGCGGTTTTAATTTTCATTTCTCTGACATTACAAAAAAGTTGATCGTTTTTACTGTTCACTTAATAATACCTTTTCGAAGAAATGTTTAAAACTATCAATTCCGTTCACATTGTTGTCAAAATGATATTCTGATTTTGTTTTATTCTCAGTGACATACTTGTCGATTTCGTATTTTTTATAATTGTTATTTTCCCGTTCTATATGTACTATAGTGAACTGATTGTTCTTACACCATGCGAATTCTTCATTTGATCTTATGTCAGTAATTATTATATTTTTATTCATCCCTCCATTTTTTTCTAAAATTTTCAACTCTTCTGATAGCATTCTAATAAATATTTTTTCTTCAATTTTCCTTAGGCTGTCTAAGCTCAGCCATATATCTCTTGGTGAATGGCTGATAAAGTCGCCGGTAGGTAAGGTTATATTGAGTGGTAACATTTTATTTTCAGGGGGGTAATCCTTTTCCATCCAAGGATAAATATAATTGGCCAATTTTTTGAGTTGATCGCTAAATGATAATCTAATAAATCCATAGTTGGATATCAGATAATTGGCAAGAAAGTCTTTTCCACTACCCGATATGCCCATGAATGCAATTTTCATAGACGGTCCTTATTAGAATTATTAAAATAATTAGAAGTTACGCTTAGATTGAAATCATTGCTTAACTTAGTTTTTAACACTATTGGTTGGTTGAATCTTTCCTGGAAAATATATGATAGAGCTGCTTCTGCATATCCCCAAAGTAAATTCCTTTCAGTTTCTACAAAGTGTTTAATAAATATTTTTTTTAGATTTTCGGTTTCCATATCTATTGTGTCTATTTTATGTTCATTTTCTGTTATTATTCTTTCAAGGAATGAAACTATATCACAGAATAATGATTTTATATTTTGTAACGATGGAGGGAATGATATTTCATCATCGTTTATCAAATCTGTCATTTGTTCTTCTTTTCTTTCGTATATTTCATTGGCTTGTCCTACTCTATCATCATATATATGAAGATTTGTTACTGACTGATGTAAGTATCCCAGTTTAATCTCGCTATCAACTTCCCTCTTTAATATTGAAAGTACTATCTCTTGAAGTAAACTAAACTCGAAAAGATTTATATTGCTCACTCCAAATATTAGATCGCCGCTTCTTTGAACTATTTTAATGTTTAAATTTTTGTCAGGAGTGATAAAGAAATGAATTAAGTTATTACAAGGAATATCGACACTATGTTCTATGTTGTATACTTTTATGAGGCTTTCATTCGTATCTCTGTCAGGCATGTATAAGCTAATGACTGCTCTTCTTGTAAATATTCCTTCTTTTTTGAATTGTTGCACGACATTTTCAAGTTGCCCGTGAGCGTATAGTCTTTCCCCATAAGCTGCTCGCCAAATGACACCATCATCTGAGTATTTAGGCGCTCTTGGTAAAAAAAAATTTAGATATGGTTTAATTCTGTTGTCGCCAGCAAAAACCCATATAGCTTCAGCAAATGTGGAAAATATATTATTTTTTCGACCCGCTAAACTTAAATGCCTTGATCTAGGGTTTCGTAAGATCATACTAACATCATAAATAGTTATAGCATCCCCATTCCTTGTCGAAATACGAACTCCTTCATTAAGCACTTTTTCTAGGAGTTTCATTATTACATCGTTAATAGTTTCTCCGTAAATGACGTGCATAAACAAAACCTCATGCTATATAAAACATCTTTCTAGTTGATATAGTTTATTGGGCCTAATCCAGAATTTGGTCCAGCTATGATATGGACTAACCGGATAGCACGTTTCAATCTCTTGCCTCTAAGAACAGGCTCGAACGTGATAGCCAATTGGCTTCCCACTTAGCAAGTGAGAGCTCGACCCACGCTACCGCCCTCAGTTGCATAGGCACTGCGTTTGTATGAACATTTACAAATGTTACTCATGTTATGGATTTGGTCAATCTGGCAATAAGATAATTACGAAACTTTAGACTTATTACTTAAGTGGAGGTGGCGCGAGTCGCTAGCGAGTAAGACTGTCTCTTATATGTACCAGAAGCACAACTGACGATGCTCCAAAACCATAGTCACCGCTGCGTAGCAAGCTGTGGCCTCTCGCTACTCCCGGGTGCCCCAGTTACAACGTTGTGGGTTGCTTAAGAAATCTGTCCCGCCGGATTAGAGTGGTGGTGGATTACTGACTGTACTCAGCGTTCAATACAGAGACAGCCCGGAGCAGGCAGTAATTGATGCCGGAACGAGACTATTCAAGAACAAACCGCCCCCGGTTAGCAGGATCGTCTCGGCCGGCAGGAAAGCATGCTAACACCTACATGAAGTCCCTGTCAGTGCAGGCCCCAGACTCAACACCACCAATCTACTTTTCGCCACTGCGAAGTAAGGGGCGCTACGCCCGGCTATGCAGGGGCAGTTTTTTTCCTGTGCGCTTTTCGTTCCTCTATCGGCTTCCTGTTAATCGTTTCCCAACACAACCCGTCCCGCAAGGGTAAATGGCACGCATGCTGCGCCCTTGCAGGACAGAACGATGTCGGGAAAGCGAACCGTCAGGCGATACGAAGACGAAAATCACACACTGACGGAGAAAAAACGATGACGATTTCCCTGCATACCACCCGGACAAGCGCCCCTAACACCGCAGCGGCGACCAGCGTATCCCCGCTGGACCCGTCAGGCTCCTCAAAAACGAAATTTTCTAAAACCAGAACCGACATTTACCAGACTGTTACTGACAACATCATTGCAGCGCTGGAAGCCGGAGTAAAACCGTGGTCCTGCCCGTGGCAGCGTGTAGATGGCATGTCTGGTTTGCCTTCCAATTACGCTACTGGTGCGGCTTATAGTGGCATGAACATCATGTTGCTGTGGTGCAGCGCATCTAAGCAGGGTTTCAGCGATTCACTCTGGATGACCTACAAACAGGCACAGGTAGCAGGTGGACAGGTTCGCAAGGGTGAGCATGGCACAACAGCTATTTTCTACACCACGCTGGAGAAGGAAAACGACGAGGGAGAAGTTGAACAAATCCCGATGCTGAAAACTTTCACCGTGTTCAACGTTCAGCAAATCGACGGCCTGCCCCTGACAACTGAAACGGTCAGCCCGGAAGCAACCTTTGACTCGTTGCCCGAGGCTGAAAACCTGTTCAGGAAGAGCGGCGCAAACATCATTGAGAAAGGACAAAACGCCTTTTTCAGCCCATCAACTGATGAAGTCTGGTTACCGGAGCGCCATCTATTCGCTGATGCGGCTAACTTCTATGCTACCGGTCTGCATGAGCTTGTCCACTGGAGTGGGGGCAAAAAACGTTTGAGCCGTGAAATGAAAGGGAAGTTTGGCAGTGCGGATTATGCAGAGGAAGAACTTGTCGCGGAGCTGGGAAGTGCCTTTCTGATGGCTGATCTTGGCATTGAGGGAGAGGTACAACATGAAAGCTACATTGCTTCCTGGCTGAAAGCGTTGAAAAACGACAAGCGTTATATTTTCAAAGCGGCCAGCGCAGCCTCTAAAGCACATCGTTACCTGATGGATAAACTCTGAGACCGGGATCAGGCAACCTCAAGGGAATGCGGTTACATGGTTTTTAACCGGTAACGCTGCAAGGCGCAGACTGAGGCGGAACGCAGCACAGCGAGTACCGAACAGTCTGCGCCTCGCAGTGGAATAAAAATTATTTCGACCTGGCGGTATCGCCGCCAGGCCGGTGAGGCCATCTCGATGGCCTGAGTAAAAGCTTACGTATAGCTGCCTAGTGACAGGCGTTTCAGTTCATCAAGGGTATAAATGCGAAACACCCGGCGGTGACGTTCTTCCAGCGGGATGTGCTGATGGTTGATGATGACATGTTTGATGCTGTCAAACAGTAGTTCAAGTGCCCGTTTTTTCTGTGGGTCAGGCATGACATAAAAAACATAAATCCAGTGCTTGCGTGTACGGGCCAGCAGGTGGCTGGCGATAATAAACTGGTAACGGGATCGGGTTTTCAGGCGGCGCTCGGTTTCAATGGCAATAACGTTTCCGTCAGGCAGGGTTAATAACCCGTCCGGGCGATGTTTCACCTGATACTGGCTGATAAAGGTGGCCCGGTCGCCGTTAATCCATCCCGAAGCGCCTTTCTTCTCCAGAATAAGTCTGGCGGCCTGATTATCAAGATGGTGCTCCAGCGTCCAGCCGGTCATTTTTGATGGTTCGAACCGCGCAGGAAAGATTTTATCATCCGGGGTTAACACCACCGCCAGCCCGTCACTGGTGATCCCCCATAATGAAATCTTCATTGTTCGTGATTCAAGCACATGCTTCTGTATTAACCCCATTCGCTCTGTTTTTGCCAGTAGCGAATAAAGCGACTTATGATCCCGGAAACCAAATAACAGCATCAGCGTTTTAAAATCACTGTAGGTTTCTTCTTTCAGGAAGTTCAGCAGTTGTTTTATTTTTTCGTTGTTACGCGTCTGGCGCTCGTGAAAGGATGAAATCAGCATAAGCGCTCCTTAAAAATCAAGCGGGGGCAGGTGTTCTTCATCATCAGGTTTCGGCTTTACCGGTTTTACTTCGCTTTCGTCGAAGAAAAGAGCCGGGTGCGTTGTCATCACATCCGGCATGGCGGGTTTATCATCCTCGCCAAAATCCAGCACGATTTTCACCGGGGCTGCCGCTGCGGCAATATCAGGGGAAACTGAAAAGATTTTTAGCTGACGCTTTCTGACCTTTATCGGCGAGATCAGTGAAGCAGAAGGTAGCGTTTTTGTCGTAAAGATAAAGCTGACAAAATCGGGCAGGTTCAGGATCATATTGCTGTCAATAAAGAAACGTTCGGCCTGGCGGATTGTGCGCTCACTGTCGATGGTTTCCGTCAGCATATTATCCGTTTTCGCTTTACGGAGTTCATCATCCACCAGAATCGTGCCTGACATTCTCGCTACCCAGTCAGCTGTATCCGGGTCCATAACCCGGTAAACCAGTTTGAATTTGGCATTTTCAACGACCGCACCGACAACGGCGTCACCTTTCAAATCTGCCGGGCAGTCTTTTAAATCGGCAATGGACTGGTGGTCCATGATAATATGCACGCCTTTATCCCGTGCCGCGCCTAATCCCTCCAGTGCTGGCCTGGATAAATGATATTTAAGTTCGGAAAGATAAATAGCAATGGGGCGGGGTACGTCTGTTACACGGTCGCGCCCTTCTGCTAACTGGTACAGGCGAACCAGTAACATGCGCTGGGCTGTAATAATTTTGCTGTTTCGCATGGAGCCGATAACATAACAACAGCCGCCTTCATCAAACATTTGTTTAAGTGAAAAGCCTGTCGGTGAATTAATGGCATTTAATAATGCCAGCTCTTCAATCTTACCGAAAAATGCTTTGATTTTTTCGGCAATGCCCTGAACGTAGTCACCGTTATAAACATCACGGAGAGTTGCCGATGGGTTATCATTGACAAATTGCGCGGCCATACGTGCGGCTTTTCGGTCATCAATACGATAGAAGTCCGATTCCTGTCCTTTTTCCGCCAGGCTGAAACCGGCAACAAACAATTCTTCCAGTTCATCTGGCGTGATATCTTCAATCAGGTTTAACTGGTATTGCTGTTTCCGCAGGTCAATCAAAGCAAAAGGCTTGCCTGCATCCTCGCAGGCTTTGCGGTAAAGGTGGGGTGCCCATTCATCATTCTTTGGGTCCATAACAAACACACCTTCACCGGCCAGAATGCTTTGATAAAGCAATATGCCAGCGGCAACCCCTTTACCGGCTCCGGTGGTGCCGATAATATCCGCGTGTTGTCTCTGCCAGTCTTTTAACAGGAGATACATGGGGTCATTTTCATTACCCATGCCAGTAAAAATGCCTTTATTCAGGTCGATATAATCCAGCGGGTTATAATGCAGAGTTTCCGGCAGCAGGGATTTTACGGTGCGGACATCAGTGCGCAATTCCCGTTCAAGGGTGGTCTTTTTAACAAGACGTTTCTTTATTTTGTCTAATTCAGGTGTTAATACCCTGCGCAGCAGAATATGAAAAATAATACCGGTTACAGTGAAAGCAATCCGTACTGACCAGGCCAGTACCGTATTATCACTGGTGAGTCTGGTCTTATACAGCCACTGGAAGGATCCGATAACTATCGGAGCCATTGTGCCTGAGAGAAAACACACCAGAGAAAAAGCGATAATCAGCCTTTTCCATAATGGAGCTTTCTGCCGTTCATCGCTTTGCATTGATGCAAAAAACGGCATCGTCAGCCCCGCGAATAACGCCAGCATCAGTTGTTGCTGTTGCATAAAAGCGAGCAGTGCCAGCATCCCGTTCACTATCGGCGACAGTGAAGCGGCAAGTTTATTTAACATCATGGTGCCTCCTTCGTCAGCGACTCGCCCCAACTCATCGCCCCATCAATTCGCCCCACGGTGTCGGGCGAAAAGGCGGGGCGAGCGTATGGGGCAAAGAAGGTGGCCGCTGCGCGGCCATATGCAGGAAAGCATGTTTCCCTGCACGAAACGGCGTGCGCCAGTATATGCGGGCTGGACGCCCTTATTGCCTGTCGCATGGGGGTAATGTCGTGGCTGAACGCCGCGTCAAAACCCCCCAGAGTCAACGGCGGCACACCGTCGCCCGCTACGCGCGACCACCCCCTTTAAGACGGTCGCTTTCGCCTTTTTCTTCCCTTTGCTCGTTCCTCGCAGCGGGAATAAAAGGGAAGCTGACCTTTAAAGAGGGTGGTCGCGCCACGCTACCGGCTTTGGGCCGGAGACTTAGCGGCGACGGTGTGCGGGGCTGTGCCCCCCGGATAAACCGCTGTCGTGGGCGACAGCTTTTCGCTCGCCGGGGCGGCGAAATTTATCCGGCTCCCCCCGGCCTGCAAAATCCGCGTGGGCGCGGCTGTTTGCAGGTGAGGCGCGGTGCCTGAATTATTTTCGCTCCTTAACCCGCGAAAATAATTCTGTCCGCTGCCTCATTTTTACGGCCCCTGTTTCTTCGCTCCTTAATCCGCGAAAAACAGAAGCCGTAAAAACCTGAAAACCGTCATGCTCTGTGCCCGTCTCGCCAGTGTTAACCACGAACGCGGCCATATTTACTGATGATCTGACTGATAGCCGCAGGGGCTGCCGAATCACATTCAAGTAAAAACGATTTTCTGGCATCAGCCGTATGGTCAGGCAGAAAACCATGCCTGTTCTTCTTTACGATATTAAAGAATGCCCGTTCAGCCGAATGGCATTCACTGCCGCCGCCATTTCCGGTTGCTTTACCGTACATACATAACACCACTTCGCAGGTATCAGCAGCCATTACAGTTGTTGAACATGACGCCATAACGCAGAACAATAATACAGACAGTATGACTTTCTTCATTTCAGCCACCGTTATGATTAATGAAAGGTTACATATCTTTGGTTATGTTGTTTGCCAGAGTTATTTTCTGAATACCTCTTTCATGCTATTTAAATGAATTGGTTTAAAGTAAACATTATGCATCCGGCGAACATCGCCGTGTATATCAATACTGACGATGACATCAATGCTTTTAAGCACCTTACGTAACAGCACATCATAAGGAATATTCCGGCAGTCGGGGTTTTCATAGCAGCGGTCAATAATCCCGTCAATACATTCCGCCGGGCTGCCCGCATGCAGGGAGGTGATTAAACCCTCATGCCCGGAACCGACAATTTTCAGCGCATCCCATGCTTCCCGTCCGCGAATTTCCGCCAGTAATATCCGGTCAGGGTTCATCCGGTAGCTGGCGCGTATCAGTCTGCCAGGTGTGACAATGGCGTTATCCCCGGCATCCGCAGGGTAAAAAAGATGAACATAATTGCCGTGGTGATAAAAGCGGATTTCGGGGTTATCCTCAATCGTTATTAACCGGAGATGCAGCGGAATATAATGCAGCAGCGTTTTCATATAGGTGGTTTTGCCGGAGCCGGTTTCCCCCACAATAAAAATCGTTTTTCCGTATTCTACCGCCTTTTCCATAAAGCGGGGAATGTCCCCGCTGTGGTATAACCGTATCAGTGCCTCATCATGACTTTCCGTTTTCTCCTGACCGCTCACCCGCTGGTAAAATCCCGCATCAATCCATGACTGATGCGTTTTCTGCTCAAACGATGGTTTGCGCAGCGTAACGGACACCGTATGACGTTCGCTGGCCGGGGGAATAATCACCTGAATACGCTCGCCGGCTCCTGATGTTGCAGAAAGGATGGGCGACGTGTCGTCAATATTATCCTCATGCCAGGAAGCCAGTGCTCTGGCAAAGGCATGGCACTGACGCAGCGTGACCGGGGAGTCATGTTTTTGCCATTTCCCCCGGATTTTCGTATGCAGTTCACCCGGCCGGTTAATGGCAATTTCCGTCAGGCCCTCCTGCGCGAGGAAATCACCAAACAACCGGTTTTTCATAAACTCCAGTGACAGGTTTTCAGTGTTCATACCATTTCTTTTTCAGTCGCAGTTGATAAACAGAGGAAAAATCAATATCCGTGCCGGTCATGATGCCGATCACATCACCCTGGTTCAGGTACATCGTGGGCGGGATACTGATGCTGTTTTCCAGCGTCGTTTTCGCCATTTCCGCCGTGGCGGCGCGGGTGTTTTCGGTGTAGTCGGTATTGCGGTCTTTCCCCGGTGCGGCCTCTGACGCCGCTGCCGCCACGTCCTGCACGGTACTCAGCATCAGGGCGTTGCCGAAACGCTCCCAGAAATGGCTGTCGATCCAGCCCGCAATCCCCGCCTCGCCGAGCGGGCCGGTGGCCTGCGTATCGGTGAGCGGAATTTGCAGGCTGCCGGGCTCCGGCGTGCGCAGCTCCGTCCACAGCACAAACATCCGGCTGCGCCCGTGTTGCAGTGCCCCGGTGCGGTAGACGCCACGGGCGACCGTTCCCGCCGGGATCAGCTTCACATGGTTGCTGGCGCTCCATACATCCTCCCCAATCAGGCAGGAGATATGGCCGCCGACATCGGACACAAAGCGCCGCATCATCGAACAGGGAATATAACGATCCACCGGGATATAGAGATCAGGATCGAGGCCCAGCCGTCTGACGCCGGTGACACGGGCGACGCCCGGATTGTCGCTGTCAACCGTATCCTGCGCGGTTTCCGGTGCGGCGGGATCCGGGCAGCGCAGGCGGCCATCCGCCCCTCTGACCAGTACCGACCGACAGGACGTGTACGCCGTGGAGACTGGCGGGCTCTCCGACATTCCCGCGCGGTTGCGCGGTTCGCTACGGGACGCGCGGGCATTGCCGCCAGCCGTTGTACTGCCGCTGTTCAGCCCGTCTGCCAGTGCTGCCGCTTTGTTCAGGGCGGGCGGCTCTGCTGGAAGGGCGGGTGCGCTGGTGACGGTCTGACTGGCCGGGTCTGTGCCTTGCTGTTTGCGCTGTCCGAACAGGCCAAACGGGTTACTGTCCATGCCCAGATTTTTACGCTCATGCTGCGTCGCCCCGGTGGAGGGCGGCGGTGCGGTGTCGGCTTCCTTCTCATCGCCCCTTTTCAGGGCGCTGAGAAGACGATCGCCGCCGGATGCGAGGGCGATCACCAGCGCCAGACTCAGCAGGCTGACGATCAGCGTGCGGTGACCGGACGCCTTACGGAAACGGGTCACTTCCGGCTGGCCGGGCGGTGTTTTTTGCTCCGGCGTCTGCGTCGCCATTGCCGAACGGGCGCGTTCACGGGCTTCCGCTTCCCGCTCTGCGGTGGTTTTTTCCGGTTCGTCCGGGAAAGGTCTGTCAGTCATTTTGCCTCCAGCGTAACGGACGGTGAAACGGTGTCACTGCGGGTTACCGGGATACGCCCGGATCCGGCGTTTTCCACGCCCACCACCGAGGTGCCGTAACGCAGTACCAGTTGCGGCGATGCCGGAACCACCATCACGGTGTAGTTGCCCTGTTGAACTGTCTGCGGCGTGACCGCCTGCTCCTGACCATTAACCACCCGGAAAACGGAAGGCAGGGTTTTCGTGGGGGAAAAACCGATATACGCAAAACGACCGTCATCCCAGGTAAAGTCCGGGGCGATGGCGGCGGAACCGGCGGCCACTCGTTTGCTGTAACGCCAGTTCCGCAGCGAGGCCGGTTGCCGGAATGCTGCCGCTATCCGCTGCCGGTCCAGTGCTTCCTGCTGTCGTTGCTGGCGGGTGGCGCTGGCGGCAGCGGATTTATTCCGCTGCTCATCAGGATAGTGGTAGCGGATAACAAAGGCCTGAGCGGGTGAGTCGCGGTCCAGCACGTTCAGTTCCAGGCTGTAATCGCGCTTCGAAGTCACCACGAACAGGTTGGTTTTCCAGTCTTTCTCTGTCGGCAGAAACACCTGACTGATGTTGTTGCCGCTGGCGTCCGTGACCGGCTGGGTAATCGGGTTCGGGCTGACGCCCACCCGGTTGTCGCTTTTCGTCACGGTCCAGCCTCTGGGAAAACCCGCCTGCGCATCGATAACGGTTTCACCATCGTCAAACACCAGCATGGTGACGTAGCCGGGGCGGGTACGGACGACCGTGGCATTCTGGCTGTTGTACGTGACGTTCTGCATCCGGCTGTCATACGTGCTGCCGCGTGGTGTCGCCGCGCTCCATGCCACGCATGACGCCAGTAACCCCGTGAGGAGCAGAATGTGTTTCAGCATCATTCCCCCCTCAGCTCTTTATCGCGCTGGTAGCTGGTGACGATGAAGCCCAGCGGATTCACTTCACGCTGGCTGTCGGTCAGTTGCTGGTGTGGCACATAGCGGTAAGTGAGACGGATATTCCAGACATCCGTTTTCACGGAATTATCGGCAATGCGGCGGATCGTGCGTTTAATTCTCAGGGTCGCCAGATTATCCGGCCCGGTGGCGGGCGCATGCACATTGGAAATAATATCGATATAAACGACATATTCCGCCTTGTTAAAAATTACGTCCGGTGCCTGGTCGCCGTTAAACCAGTCCAGATAGTCCCGGTTCACGCTGTCGCTGTTAAATAACTGTACGTCGTCATAATCACGCTGAAGGAAGAAATAATTGTATCCCTCGCGGAGTCTGACATAGTGTGCTGCCAGTGAGTGCGCCAGTGCCTTTTCAGAAGAAATATCCCGCTCCTTCACGCGGGTCATATATTCATAACGCCCGGTCTGTTTATCCACCGACCATAACTCAATGTCGGTGGTTTTCAGCGGCAGCAGAATAATAATGGCCGCAATCGCCATTGCGGCCAGCATCAGCCCGGCAGCAGCCATCCGCCAGGCGGTTTTTCGGGAACGCTCCTCCTTTTCCAGCAGGATGGATTCAAAAGAGCGGGAAACATTAACAATGTTCTGAATATCAGACATGGTGAGTCAGCTCCTGAATGATTGCGGGGGAATTTACCGGCTCGGGTTCGCCGGATACCGGCGGAAGGTCGCCCTGATGCCGTGCGCAGCCCGTGAGCACGCACAGCATCAGAAGGAAGATTCTGAATTTCATGGAAACTCCTTATTACAGGGATGCAGGAATGCCGCACCGGTGGCGCAGGCCACGGCGTGACGGGGAAAGGAAATTAACGGTCGGAAGGATTAACGGTGACGCTGCCGGTTCAGGCGTTTCATGCTTTCGATGGCGGCGGCGCGTTTCTGCCAGGCGTTCACGGTTTTACCCGCGCCTGCGCTGATGAGCCTGCCAGCCACCGTGGCGGCGGCCATGCCACCTCTGGCGGCCATCCGGGCACCGCCTTTTATACCGGGTCCGGCGAGATCGGCGGATTTGTTCGCCAGTCCGCCCAGGCCACTCATGGCTGCGCCCTGCAGTACCGCTTGTACGGCGGCTCCGCTGAGTGCGCTGGCGAGTTTTGCGGAGAACCAGACCACCACACCCGCCGCTGTCCCGGCCAGCAGGCACTGCGCCGCCAGCGTCACCATATTGGTTTCTGCGGATGTTTTTGCTGCGGTATCCAGTATTTTATTCAGGTAATTAATGGCGATACGGATGGATAAGGCGGAAAACATGATCGTCAGTATTGCCGCGAAAATCGTTTTCAGCCAGTTATCAAACATCGGTTTAAGAAAACCGTACAGCAGGCAGAAAATAAAGAGCGGCGCGGTGGTCGTCATTAACAGGATGGTGATTTCGGCGAGCAGGTTGGCAAAAGTGGCGGCCATCAGCAGGACAATCGCGCCGCCCCATACCAGCACCTCGGCAAGGCCGCCATTCAGTTTGACGTAAGTTGAGGTGTCCATATTAAATAACTTTTGCCCCAGCGCCTGTGCCTTTTCCCAGACGGTATCGAGCAGCGCCCAGATGTTATCATCGCCGCTGATACCGTCTTTGAGTCCCTGGATTGCCGCTACCGCCATATCCAGCCAGCCATCAAGGTTTAACACAAAGGTGGTGATAAGCAGCATTCGCCCCACATCCCAGACGACATCTTCAACCGGGGTCCGGAGTTTGCCAGCCAGCGTCTGATAACCGCGATAGAGTATAAATAAGGTAAAAGAGCTGACAATGATGACGCTGATCATTGTGCCGTAAGTGGAAGACTGGCCTTCCAGTACGGCATTCAGTCCATCCATGATGTTTTTGTCCATACCAACAAAAATACCACCGGACATGGTGCCTCACCTGATATATAAAGAAAGGAAATAAAAAACAGGGAGAATTCCCTGTTTTGCTGGAGGATAAATTACTGTGTCACAGCATTTCGTTTTTCAGCTTCCTGCTGAAATATCGCCTCAAATTTCTCCTTAACCCCGGGCTGGCCTTCCTGTGCAAACATAAGTGCTGCCCGGTGGGCAAATTCGCAGTTATCGCTTGCCTCGCCATCCTTCAGGCATTGCGTATAAACCGCATAAGTTTCGTCAGGATGCTGTTTATACCAGGCTTCGGATTTGGTTTCCTTGCAGCCGGAGAGCACGATAACGCCTGAGAGTGTGCATAAGGTGAATAAGGATCTGAGCACGGATAACCTCCTTATAAATTATTAAGGTCAGCAACAGGTGCCGTCAGCTGCTGCTGTTCAAAGGCTTTCTGTCTTTGCTGTTCCAGCAATGTCGTTCGCTGTTCAGCCTGTCTGACAGACATCTCCCACTGATTCGTCAGCGCATTTAACTGTACGCTTTTCGCCGCGATGGCGTTAGCCAGATCCTGAGACTCTTTCGAGTCCTGCGCATTCGATATACGGTCAGATAAGTCTGATATATCGCTGAGTGTGCTGTTGATCCTGTTTTCAATGTCAGTGGTATTCTCAATCGCCATTGCCTGATTGAGGATCATCTGTTTGCAACTGTCGGCCAGAGACTGAGATTTTATTCCTTCCTGTTCCGGGCTGCATACGCTGAACGATTTGTATTTACTGTAAAGGTTTTGCAGTTCAGAAGAATATGAACTGTTCTGCGTGGTCAGCAGATCATCCAGTGAAATACCGCTCTTACGGAGATTATCAATATCGGTTTTCAGGCTTCGGGCATCACTGAGAAAACCCTGAATATCCCGTACGCCGGTTGCGGTAGCCAGTTGTTTCTTATATGCATCAAGTTCACTTTTATAATGGGTAACCGTATCTTCCCATTGCTGTAGTTTCTGCATCCACTGGTTAATGGATTCGGTATTCTGCACGGCGTCGAAAACCGGTATTCCGGCGCTGAACGCCTGTGCTGAGAAAAATAACAATAATGCCAGAAGGTGATCCCGGTAACGCATTGATATTACCTCCGGTTGGCTTTCAGATTGCCCGGTCAAGAAACGTATCTTTCCATTCATCAGGTCGCATACCGTCCTGATAAATGGCATCGAATATTTTCAGGTTGTCCTCACTGCCGCTGAGAAGCCGGGTGAATTTACCCAGCCCGGACAGATCCATTTTCGCCATCGCCACAAACGGGCGGGTTTCCCCGGCCCGCAACGGGGTTTTCAGGATGACCATATAATGCTCGCCCGGATCCAGGTTCCTGACCGTGTCATAAACGCTGTCCGGCACTTTCATTTTCTCTACGTAATCCGCATGGCTGGCTTTCGGATTAGCGAGGAAAATCTGGGTACCGCACTGCTCAATAATCGCCGGGGCGATGGGGTGTTTGACGATTTCATCCGGTGACTGTGTTGCCGGAACGAAGATACCGTTCAGCTTGCGGATGACTTTCAGCATATTGAGCGAGAAGCGGGAAAATTCGACATCGGCCAGCCAGCGCCAGAACTCATCCATAAACATCACCAGGCGGCGACCGTCCAGAAGACTGGTCACACGGTACAGCAGGTAAAAGGTGATGGGGCCGCGAATATCGTCATCATCCAGAAATTCGGTGCCGTCGATACCAAAGTTATCGACATCGCTGATGGTGAATGTATCGGCCTCGTTATCAAACACCCAGCCGAACTCGCCCCCCTGCGCCCACTGTTTCAGGCGAATACGCAGCCCGTTGGTGCGGGCGTCTGTGGTCGGCGGCTCCGGCAGCACTTCCAGTAGCCGGGTGATCCCGAACCGGCGGTACTCCGGCGGATAGTCCAGCATGATGGTGTCAATGGCGGCACTGATCCGCTCCTCATCGCGCGGATCGAGCGGCTTACCGTTGCGGCGGCACAGCATCCGTACAAGCCGTTTGATAAAACTGATGTTCCGGCGGGTTGGCTCCAGCGCAAACGGGTTGAAGCCGGTGGGCTCGCCGGTACGGATACGGAAATAACGCCCGCCCGCCTGGCGGATCGCCATCTCCGCCGCCCGGTCCTTATCGAAATACACCGTGGTCAGCCGTTTGAGGGTGGCAGAAGGCGCAAACGTCGCCGGGTTACGGTACTTCTGCATCAGTTGCTGCATGACGGTCATCAGCAGGGTTTTACCGGAGCCGGTTTTCCCGATAATCGCCGTATTCCCCGGCGTTTTCTCTCCGGTGTCATCCCGCCCGGCCTGGCTGTCATGCAGGTTGAGGTAATATCCGCCACCGCCGGGAGATGTAAGGAGGGCGATGGCTTCCCCCCACGGATTACCGCTGCGTTTGTGAGGATGGAAGTTATGCAGGCAGGCCATATCGGCAAAATTCTGGCTGCTGACGGCCACCAGTCGGGGACGCAGCGTATAGACGCCCGGCAGCTGTGCCAGATATGCGGCGGGCAGTGACAGGGTGGAGAGCGTCGTCATAATACCCAGATCGGCGAAGGGCTGGGCCAGAACGTTGGTGTCCTTCACCACCTGTCCGGCACTGTCTGAGGAGATCAGCAGGGAAAAGTGGAATTTACCGCACGACACATGTCCGGACTGGAGCAGGTCGCGCAGGACAATCAGCTCTTCGCGCTGGGAAGTCGCGTCGTCGTCCGTGGAGTTAAGCCGTTTTTCCGCCAGCCGGATATGATTCTGCGCCTCATCCCGTGCCATACAGGTAAAGGACTGCGTCAGAACATACTCGCTTTCGGCGTACAACAGTGCGTCCAGCATACCGGTATGGGTTTCCGGGGAATAATCCTTAATCTCCATGCTGCGGAAGAAGCGGGAACCGCTGACCGTCTGGCATTCACCGGTGTCGGTGGTGAAAAACACGTCCGGCGTGCTTAATGTTTCATAAAACGGCGAGCGCGTTACGGCCACTTTCTGCCACTGTCCGGTGATCAGGCGGTGGAAGAACGCCAGTTGCGAGGAATACACCCGCCCGTTTTCTTCATATATCCCCAGCGGCGTTGCCGTATAACGGGATAATGAGGATTCCAGTGCTTCACGGTATTCCAGCATGATTTTGAGTGCGTCATCCAGTGCTGCCTGGTCTTTACCGTGCGACTGCGCTTTCATGGTTTTCTTCTCAATCTGAGAGAACGGCGCGTAGCAGACGGTGAAAAACAGCCGGTGCCGCCAGAACGGTTTTTCTTTTACCGACTCGTAATACCGACGTGTTACCTCATCGGAAAAGGGAATACCCGAACAGGCTTCAAAAGCATCATGGTATTTTTCACGGAGCCGGTGAATATAGAATGTTACCGGCAGACCCTCATACGAACGAATAACGTTATTCAGGTGCGTAGCCATCAGGGTCAGGTGATGTTCGTCTTCACATTCAAAGACGGTACCGCCCAGCTCCCAGGTGGCAACAAAATCACGGTGACGGTTTCTGATGACGTAAGGGTGCATATGGGAGGAATACGGAATATATTTATCCAGCGTAATACGCTCGTTTAATTTCATTTTCTGAATAAACTCCGAGACATCAATATTATCGTACTGATTCGCCAGAAGGGCATTCGCGCCAAAATGGATATTGGTGAAAATTCGTCCACGGGTTTTAAACGCCAGCCAGAGCAGACTGAAATAATGAATGTCCTTTCGGGTTTTATTTTTCATTTCCGCCCAGGCCGGGATCAGCAGAAGCGCCAGGTAATAGCTGACATAGACCGCCAGCAGGACGATGGCCCCGCTGACGAGAACGAACGGCACCAGAGGAATACCCATAATGGCGGCAGGCCGCGTAAGTGCTTTATTCAGCGTAGCCATCGTTGCCTCTCTTATGACGCCCAGTAGGCACCGAAGCCGGATGCGCCGACAATCAGGATCGCGCCGATGATGACGTTACGCATGTCGTGCAGGCTTTTGCCGTCGAACAGCACCTTGTAGCCCACCCACATGGTCGCCAGCGTGATGGTGACGGCGGCCAGTCCCAGCAGGCCGGTCGAAGTATTGCTCAGTGTCTCACTGGCCTTGTTAAAACCACTGTCGGCCGCCAGCGCCGGGGCAGACAGCAGGACGGAAGCAACAGCGGAGTAACGGCGTTTACGCATGATCATTTCTCCTCATCAGGGATAACGGGAACCGCGCCGCGAATGACGGCGTCGGGATAGTGCAGACCAGTCAGAACTGGTGCAGCGGCAGGCTCGCCGCGCAGCACAATGGCGGGATAATGAACCGGCGTCGGCTCGTTCCGGTCAGGGACGCTCTGCCGGTCTTCCCGCGTGGACGGCACGGCATAGCCGATGCGCTGCACGTAGCTGGTCTGGTTAAAGGCGGATTCCGGTCGCTGGCCGGTTTCAAAGTTGCCGGAGTAGTAACAACTGAGTGCGCGTTTCAGGGTGCCACCGCGCCGGTAACAGTCGGCGAGAATGCGCTCAAATACCGACAGATTGATGCAAGGGTTAAGCAGGTCGCTGGCCGTGACGCCGTAATGGCGGAAATTGGTGCTGGTGATTTGCATCAGGCCGACCGAATAGCGTCGCTCCTGTGTCGCCAGCTGTCTGGTGAGGCGGATCGCCTCCGGCAGGCTCGTGGGGAAATGTGAAATCACGCCCCGGCTGTCTGGCAGGATTTCAGCAATGGCGTAAGGATGAAAACCAGATTCGACCCGTGCGACATCAAGCGATGTGGACGAGGGAATACTGGCGGCGCACTGCACCGCCAGTGCCAGAAAGGCAGTGGTGGAAAGCATGCTGGCCTCGTAACAGAGAGACAGGCGGCTTATAGAAAAGTACGCCGCCGGTGGAGAAGAAGAGAAAATGGATTAAGCGGCAGCGGCATCCTGTGAAATGTCACTTTCTTCTCTCGGTTCGAGCAGCACCAGCCTGCCGGAAACCGCAATACCGGGTATCAGCACGATATTCAGACCGGGCTTGCCGTTATGCGCGAAGGCCACGCCAACCTTTGTCCAGTACGTGTTTTTTTCACCCTGTGCATCGGGCTGACTTTCCTGGGTGACAAATACGTGATAAACGGGTTTTCTCATGGAATTTCCTTTGTTCAAAAAACAGTAAATGAAATAAACCAATCACATCCCTGTTCTGCATTCCGGTTTTAACGGGTCAGCGAGAACATTCAGCGGCACCCTGAATTCTGGTTACGTGACAGCCCGAACCATTCTGTTAAAGAGCAATACCCGGCCCGGGCGAATTAACGTCCATCAGGGCAACCATGCGGTAATGGCGCTTTCAGATTCGGATATCTGGCGCGGGATATGAATGAGAAACTCAAAACAAAAAGAAGAGAGAAAAATAAACGGAGCATTTAAGATGCAGCGAGAAAAATGGGGAAGGAAAAACACGCCAGAGCTGTATTAATATTCACCGGGAATAATAAAGACGTGCAGGGATATAATATCTCCACACGTCTTTGTTACCCTGTCAGCGGTTGAGGCGTTCAAGTTTTTCCTGACATTCCGTACAGGTGGTTACACCCTGCAGTGCTTGCCGTCGCTTTTCTGGAATGGGTTTACCACATAAACGACAGTGGAATAATGATGGCGCTGGCCCTGGTTTGAAACGACTCTGTTCAATCATCTCATCCAGTCGCTGTTCATTAAATTCCTGATCGCGGTCGATCTCATCCGGCATGTGACGTCCTCCTGTCAGCGGCAACTCCCTTTTGACAAAGCGTGATACGCCTCCATACCATGGTGAGTGACAGCCCCTGGAATCTTGGTAGTAGGACTTCAGTTACCTGCATCATGGCTATCAGCGCGTTGGGGGATTCAAGGTTTTCCACCCGGCACTTCTGCCATTGCAGCCAGATAGCCGCATCCGTCTCTTCATCCGGTTCAGGCGTTCGGCCATACGGCACGCTTACACCCAGCAACCGTCGGCGAAGGCAGACTTCATTTGATGTCAGGCCAAAATAGTGGTTGAGCAACGAGATAGAGCCACCCAGGCGGATAGCACGGTTAATCTCCTGTTGATGGTGGTATTCCTGGCGGGCCTGCGCCAGTAAATGATGCAGAACATCATGGCGGACACTGACCGAAACAAAGGGAGCTGCCGCCCGGCTGACCGTAAACAGCTCATCGAGTGATAACTGATTAAGAGCATTCATTTCGTCGAAAGTAAATCCGAGGGATTCACAGTGACGAATATTGCCTTCTTTCAGAGCGTGCAATGCATCAGTTAAGATGGTGTAATTAATTAATGGAATCATTCTGTTATCTCCTCAATCTATATGGAAAAGTTGAGCAAATAAACGGACATTTTTAACTGATCTAACGTCCGGCTAACTTAAGGTTGATCCATTCATCAATTTCCGATTCGAGCCAGGCCACACTGGCCGGGCCAATTTTTATTGAACGTGGGAACGAACCATTTTTCATATACAAGTAAATTTGAGAGCGTTTCAAACCGGTTTTTTCTTCGACCTGTTTTAAACGTAATAACTGATGTGATGTCATTGTATTCTCCTATTGTGGAATGACTGGTGCATGTCCAGAGAAAATAAAAGAACACAGCAGTAAGCTTAGGAAAAGCCGATAGCACCTTATTACTGATGGGAAGATCCTTAGTAAGGTTTTTTAGTGAATAAATAATACGTTATTAGTTGTATAAGGATGTGGAGAAGGATAGTTGTGCTGCTGTGTAGTTTTCAGCGTTTCGCTGCTGCAATGGTGTCATGGCTTAGCGTGATAATGAGGACAATAAAAAGATGCTGTTAAATACATTCATTGTGAATTTCAGTCAGGGGGCGTTACCACTCTGGCGGTAATGCGCTATGAAGCATCGCCATAGAAGTATTCTGTGTGGTCGAAACATATATGCTCAACTACTTACTTAACACAATGCTGAATTGATTGTGCTTCCCGATCATGTATAGACCGATCCAACAGATATAATACCGTCCTTTGATTCTTGTTATCGTTAAGGCGGCTGAGGCAATATAGTCCTGGCTGGAGGTTCCATGCGATAAAAATTCTGTAGTGTGATCCCCCGCACAGGGAGACGGATATGGCAGCTCTATGACTCACCTCTGGTTTCTTGGAAAACCTGATGTCGCTAAATATCGGTTAAGTGTGCGCTTGTTTTCCGTTCGGCAAAATAGTGTGCGGGTGTACTGCCCATGGTTTTTTTGAACATGGTGATAAACGCATTAACCGATTCATACCCCAGATTAGCTGCAACATTCTGAACCGAAACGCCGCTAGCCAGTTCCCGGAGAGCAATTATCAGTTGCAGTTGCTGACGCCAGCGTCCGAACGTCAACCCGGTTTCGCGCAGCATTAAACGCGCGAGAGAACGCTCGCTAAGCGCCAGTCTTTTTGCCCATGCTTTGAATGTGCTTCGGTCATCAGGTTGACTGACCAGAGCATCGGCCATGGCGCGGATTTTAGGATGCGACGACACAGGGAGGCTCAGTTTCTGCTGAGGCATGGTGGCTAATTCATCGAGTGTTACTCTGGTCAGTCTGGCGGGATGGCTTTCCGGTGGATATTCGACGCCCTCGCGGGTTAAACGGGCAACAAGTTCTTTAATCAGACTGGAAATTGCCAGAGTACAGCATCGCTCCGGCAGCGCGACAGCTCCAGGCTCGATAAAAAGATAGTTGAGATGCGCATTCCAGGTAGCTTTGGCGCTGTGCGGCACTCCCCCAGGGATCCAGACGGCACAATCAGGCGGCACGATCCAGATATCATTTTCGGCGCGACAAATGACCGCCCCATAGAGGGCAATAATCAATTGCCCTTTGCGGTGCGTATGCACAGGCACTTCGGCTGCGTAATCGACAAAATCCAAATGACGCGCGACTGCGGGGCAGGGGGTGGCATCCGGATCAAATAGCGTATTGGCGAGTGGGGGTAACATAGATTGGCAACATTTAGGTATTTTTTGACAGAATAGAGTATTTAAGTGGATATGCAAGCCGGTAATAATTTCCGGCATGAAAAAAATTAACGCGAGTTACTTTCATTTTTTACACACGATATGCCAACGTCTTCGCGGTATGGCTTCTCCTTCACTACTGAATGATGCGAACGCTCTGCTCTATTCCGCGAAGAGTTTTGCCGCAGCGATGCTCGCATACTACATTGCACTGTCAATTGGCCTGGAGCGGCCTTCCTGGGCAATTATCACCGTGTATATTGTTTCCCAAACCTCCGTCGGAGCGTCGCTGAGCAGAAGTCTGTATCGTCTGGTGGGAACGGTAGTCGGAGCGGGCATAACGGTATTAATTGTACCTGCTTTTGTGAATATGCCTTTATTTTTCAGTGTGATACTGACGGGGTGGATCACCTTCTGCCTCTATTTATCCTTGCTGGAACGCACGCCCCGCGCCTATGGTTTTGTCCTGGCTGGTTACACTGCGAGTCTGATTGGCTTCCCTGCGGTATCCGATCCTGGTGCGATTTTTAACATCGCTATTGTTCGGGTACAGGAAATCATGATCGGTATCTTCTGCGCGGCACTTATTCATCGCTATGTATTGCCCGCGCGCATAACGGGCCAGTTCAACAGTAAATTGTCGCAGACGCTGCTCTCGGCGCGACAGCGTGTCGCAGATACTTTAGCAGGCAAACCCGACGCTGTTTCCGGGCCGCTGCATATGGCACTGGCATTACAGTTCCTGCAGGGTATCAGCCATCATATCCCTTATGATTTTGCGTACTCTGTACCGGTCCGGCAAGCGAGAAAAAGGCTTCATGATCGGCTTGCGCGATTAGTCATTGTTAACTGTGAGTTACGCGACCGTTTAGCTCTGATAGCGACGATACCTGTAGATGTGCAAATTCTGCTGGGTGATGTTGAGGTCTGGCTGGCCTGCAAAGATGAAGGAAAATTCAAAAGCGAGGGTGAAGCGCTCAAAAAAAGGAGTGAAAAATTACTACAGCGCTATTCAGTGTATGAGCTGACGTTTGAAGAAGCGCTGCGTGTAAGTTTTATGCGCTACCTGTTAGAGGCCATTGTCCTTGTGCAGCAGTGCTATCGTCTTTCGGATGCCATTCATCACGCGAAACAGACGCCTGCGCACTCGGAAAAGAATACCGTGAAAGGATATGTATTCCACCGCGATCCTCTTACTGCTGCCCGCACCGCACTGGGCGCTTTCGCCATCATTATGAGCGGCTGTCTGGTGTGGATTTTCTCGGCATGGCCTGATGGTGGTACGGCGGTTTCTATCCTTGGCGTTTGTTGCACATTGTTTGGCAGCTTCGATACGCCTGCCCCGCATATTGTTAAGTACATTATCGGCTCCTTCTGGGGCGTTGTGATAAGCCTGATCTACAGCTTCGTTCTACTACCACAAGTCAGTGATTTTATCGTGCTGGTAACGGTTTTAGCTCCGGTATATCTGCTGGCCGGATCGCTCCAGGCCAGACCGCCTACCACGTTTATGGCTATGGGGATCACACTGACGCTGCCTATTTTGTGCGAGCTGGGTGCCCACTACAGCGGGGATTTTGCCGTGGCGGTGAATACCTCTATCGCACTATTTTCTGCTACTGGTTTTGCAGTGCTCGGCATGAGCCTACTGCAAACTGTGCAGGCTGATTCGGCGATAAAACGGCTGCTTCAATTATGCCAGCGAGATATTAACCGCAGCGTGGAAGGTAAGCTGAATACAGACGAAACCCTCTGGACCAACCTTATGATCGATCGGGCAGCGTTGATACTGCCGCGATTGCAGCGCAGTGGACAGTCACCGGAACGGGCACATCATTTGTTGTACGCCATGCGTATAGGGCTGTGTGTTATGCGATTACGCCGATGTGATGCGCATGCGAACAAAGAAATAAAAGAAGTGCTCACTCTTCTTACACACTCGACAGATATTGACACCTTACTTCAACGGATCGCCAGTCTGACTGAGCGCAGCTTGAGCGTAACAGATGAACTATCGCGGCATTATGTTGATCAACTGGTTGATCTTTACTGCGCATTAAGCGTTCAGAAAATGGAGCCTGCTAATGATCAATGATTTCAATATTGAGGGCGTTTTTGTACCCGGTCTGCTGGTAATTGCCCTCGTTGCACTGACCTGTACACTATTTCTCGTACATCTTTTCTCTTTCAGCAAGGGTTACCGCCGCTTGCCCTTTAGACCGATGATCGATTTTTCCGTCTTCATTATTACTTTTTACCTGCTGTTGCAGGGGCTGACCGAACTGGGATTTTTTAAATGAAATCGTTACTTTCTCTACTGGGCCGCTACGTGCTGACGTTCAGCGCTGTGGCGGTGGCTACGCTTTTGGCTTTTATTCTCTGGAAACATTATGCGCAAACCCCCTGGACCCGCGATGGTCGGGTTCGTGCGGATGTGGTACAGATTGCGCCGAATGTCTCCGGACCGTTGCTGAATGTGTCCGTCCGCGATAATCAGTGGGTTAATCGGGGCGATGTGCTCTATTCCATCGACCCGCACTGGTTGAGGTTGGCAGTGGACAGCGCACAGGCAGATGTTGAGGCGAAACGTCATGAAATGCTGATGCGCCAGGATGCGGCGAGGCGACGCTCTCAGATTAAAGGGGTGATTTCCAGCGAGGATTTACAACAAACAGCCAGCGCAGCCAGCGTCGCTGCGGCTAATTACCACGGTGCACTGGCTGCGCTGGACCTTGCAGAGCTTAACTTATCGCATGCTATTGTTCGGTCTCCGGTTACGGGCTATGTCACACATTTGCGGCTTCGCCCTGGTGACTATGCCACAGCGGGAGAAACTAAAGTTTCCATCATTGATGCCAATAGTTTTTGGGTGGTTGGCTATTTTGAAGAGACTAAGTTGCAACATATCCGCACGGGAAATACTGCACACATTACGCTGATGGGATTTAAGCCAGTGATCACGGGTCATGTTGAGAGTATCGGACGCGGAATAGATGATAACAATGACGAGACCGGGGGGCTTGGCCTGCCTAATGTCGAGCCAACCTTTAGCTGGGTGCGGCTCGCGCAGCGTATCCCGGTTCGGATTCATATTGACAGATTGCCGGAGGGAGTTGAATTGGTGGCTGGATTGTCTGCGAGTATATCCATCACACCATAATAAAAAGTATGGTTTCTATTGAGGATTTATGCAGAACTTAGGGATTGTCAGCTCTTGATCTATATGCCTGATGAAAATTTATTTCTGGTAGAGTAATTCTAAGGTTTCGGTTATGAAAAACAGAAAAGATTTTGTAAATGACTTAATTATCTGGATAAACAAAAATATAGAGATGCCACTAAAAATTGATGATGTGGCTATCAGGTCCGGATATTCAAAATGGCATTTGCAGAGACTGTTTTTTTCTGAAACAGGGCAGAGCCTGGGGGGTTTTATCAGAGAGAAAAAATTATGTCTTATTTTAGAGGCTGTTATCACAACAAATGAACCTTTGATAAACATCGCGATGCGATTTGGCTTTGACTCTCAGCAATCATTAACCAGGGCATTTCGGAAAAGGTATAATGTTCCACCGCACCGGTGTAGAAAAAATGCCGTAAATATTAAAAGTAAGTCTTCTAGGGAGCAAGGTGATTACTCGTATCATAAGGATGAGTTTTTAAATCTTTAGTAATTATCTGGGTTATGGACGGGTTCATCTAATAATCATGGCCTTAGTACCTCAGTTATAGATTTGTTGAACGAAATGAAATCACTCATTTATTTCATTGTAAATGAATCTAAGTCTTTCTGTGCAATGTATGTTTTCGTTTTTTTGCATGTGTAATGTATTGGTGAGTAAATTTTGGATGCATTAATTGGAATATAATTACGAACCCATGTGTGTATTTAATGGCTGGATAAATTAAGGTTAATCTATTTTGCGCATTTTGGATTCGATCGAACCTATGCAGGTCGGCTAAATCCTCCTTGAATAAGGAGTGGCTTTTATGTATGTGTGGGGTTGTGAGCATTTAAGTACTGTTTTGTTTTTACATTTCTAATGCTTGGTAATTGATGATATGTATTTATACCCGTAATGCAGAAATATAATATCCCTTGAGGTGACAAGGAAAAAAGAGTCAAAAAAACTAATTATGTCCGTATTACTGATTTTAGAGCCCTTAATACGGACATTTGGGTTTGGTAAAATTCACTTGCGTCCATCCGACATTGATGTGGGGGAACCGCGTACGAGTGCAGTTTTTAACGTATCACCACTGAGTCTGTCGGTAATGCCTTCGTCAGATGCCCATTGTTCGAAAATAGATAGTAGTTTGTACGGTTTACTAATTAATGGACGGATGACTTCATTGTTTTTACAGGCCAGCCAGAAAAAACGAGATAGTGGTGTTGATATTCGCGTTGCAGATAATGGGGGCACTCTGCTATTGGTTATGATGTCAATGACTTTATCAAGTTCAGCATGTCGAATAACAAACCAGGCATCCCGAGGTAAAATATGAGCCGGGAAATACTCTTTCCTCAGGTAGTTATTTATCTTCTTTGAGAATATCTCTTCATGTACATCTGGTGAGATGTTTTTAGGGAGTTGCATAATTTTTTGTATTATTCTTTCTTCCCATGTCATTTTATCGAATAGTTGAAATGGTTCTCCTTGTAAGCTAACTGTTATGCCATGATTAAAATCAATAGCTCCTGTTACAGGTAATGGTATTTTAAGAGATTGGGCAAGTAATTTTTGTACTAGAACATATTCATATCCAATCAATAGAGTGTCAATAACTCTCTCTGTGGGAATGATATATTTGCCAGTAGTGCTAACAATAAAATTATGTCCTTCAATAAACGCTTTTTTGTCAAGAAGGCATAAACGATTTATTGATGACATATCAGATGGTCTGAACCTTACTTTGTAGCCCGACATCTGTATTTTTCGTAATGTAATTGGCGACTGAAAGTAAATAGAGAGATGAATGCTGCCATGTAATGCATGCCTGTAAATGTCACTTTTTTTTAATTTTCAGTCCTTTTTTATTTATCACTTCGACTGCTTCACGGATAGTCAGCCAGTCAGGCGAACTATAGTTTGTATTTGATAGTGTTTGTTTTTTTGACATAGTGGTTTGCCTCTATTTCTATTTTTTAAAAAAACCATGAATTTTCCAGTGAAATAAATTTCATGGTGCGGGATCTATTGCGTTATAATATTTGGATTATATTAACGCGGGGGCTTCTTAGCGTTTCAGTCCCCCATGTCCGGCCTCATATTTCGCAGTGATTGAAAAGAAGAACAAATATCAGGTTAAACTAATTCAATCCTCAAACATTATTTAAGTTGAATGGAAGACATTACATAAATCTGTCTGCTCCGCCTGATGCTTCAATTGTCTGTCCAGTAACAAACTGATTCCTCCCAGAAAGTAGGAACGCAGCAATTGCAGCAATATCTTCAGGAAGTCCAAAGCGGCCCACAGGCGTTTTCTCTTTACCCAGTAATGCCATTACCTCTTCGTCTGTTCTGTCAACCAGTTCAGGACGACGATTGCGAACATTCGGTAGCATGTTCTGCGCCCAGTTATCCGTCGCGACAGCACCCACTCCGATCGCATTGACCAGAATGCCATCCGGAGCCACGCTAAGTGCTAAACTACGGGTCAGGTTGTTGATAGCGGCGCTCAGTGCGTGTGAGACGGTAAGTTGCGGATTAGGGTAGATACCGCCAATGGATGAGATATTGACAATACGCCCCCAGTTTCGTCTCTGCATCCCGGGGATGATTACCTTACAAAAACGTCGCATGGCGGATAATTTGGTCTCAGTCATTATCTGCCAGTCTTCTTCCGAAGTGGTTAACAGCGTGCCCGCATGGGCTCTTCCGGCATTGTTAACCAGTAAATCAATACGCTGAAAAACCTTTTCCGCTTGTTCAACCACTAAAGAAGGTAGTTTGGGATCAGTCACATCCCCGGCAACAGGCAGCACCGAAACACCGTATTTCTCTGAAATTTTTTTCGCAGCCAGAATCAGCTCAGGTTCTCGTCTGGCCACCATGACTAAATGCACACCATTCATGGCCAGTTCTTCACAAATGCTGAAACCAATTCCGGTTCGGGCTCCGGTTACCAGAGCCACTTTTCCAGTCAGTTTTAAATCCATTTGCTGCTCCTCAAGTTAAGCACAGTTAATAACATGAGCAGTATTAGTAACAAATCTCTTTTTCAGGAGCTTGTGCATCAGAATTCAGACGTCTGAAAAAAGCGGTCAAAGAGTTGGGATTTCCGTCTGCTTATACTCCAGACGATATTGAGTTTAGAGCCAGGAGTGGTCAATGCGAACGGACAATCATGAGCTTTCTTCTGCCAGGATTCTTATGCTGGCGATTATTTGCTGTATTGTTGTAGCTAATATTTATTTTAATCAATCTGTCCTGAATTTAATTGCCGGATCCTTTCCCAATGAATGGGGGGCTGTTTCTTTGATCCCCATGGGCACCCAGTTAGGCTATGCGGTGGGCTTATTCTTTCTGATCCCACTGGGCGATTATATTGAACGTCAGCGGCTTATCCTGCGTCAAGCGCAGGTGCTTTTCCTGGCACTGATCGGCATGATGTTATCGCCAACGGCGACAGTGTTGGTGTTCTTCTCCTTCCTTACCGGGATGGCTGCAACAGTAGCCCAACAGATAGTGCCGCTTGCCGCCTCGCTCTCCAGAACTTCTGCACGAGGTAAAACCGTGGGTACGGTGATGAGCGGTGTCCTGGCAGGTATCCTTGCTGGCCGGGCTATCGGAGGCCTTATTGGTCAGTATTTCGGCTGGCGCGGTGTCTTTTTGTCCGGCGCGATCATGACATTGCTGGCTATATTTTTCATCTTGCGCATTTTGCCTGCTCAGTCGTTGCCAACGCCAAAGTTTAACTATCTGGCGGTATTACGTTCATTAGGACAGCTGTGGAAAAGCGAGCCGCAGGTGCGTGGTGCAACTCTTACACAAGCAATGCTGTTTGCCTCCTTCAGCGTGCTGTGGACCGTGCTCCCTTTCTGGTTAGCTCATCGCTACGATTACGGTGCAGGGATAACCGGCACCCTGGCTGCTTTGGGGTTAATCGGTATTCTGTGTGCGCCTCTGGCGGGAAGTTTCAGCGATCGTCAGGGACCATTCCGAATGGTTGTTTTTGGTGTGATACTCATGCTGCTAGCCTGGACTGTTTTTTGGAGATGGAACAGTATTGTGGGTATGGTGGTGGGCATTCTACTACTGGATGCGGGTGAGCAATGTGTACTGATAGCTAATCAGCACACGATTTATTCTTTGCGTCCGGATGCCAGAAACCGTCTTAATACATTATTTATGTGCGTTATGTTTATTGGCGGAGCATGTGGCTCACTGACTGCCACCTGGTTATGGGAGACAACTCATAGCTGGGCGCTGATTTCTTCAGCAGGGGGCGGACTCGTGATCATGGGGATGTTGATAGCCGTAAGACGTAAATATTCAGGCCCCTATTCGGGCACATAACGCAATAGCACTTCTTACATCCGTCGCATTGTCTGAGTCATCAACATCATTTAAAGCGTCCTGTATCAATTGTTTAGCAGCCCATTTTTCCCCGGCTTCAGCCTGCAATGTCGCCAATGAATAAGCAATACGGAGGGCCCAGCCATAAGCCTGTTGCTGGCGCGCTTTGTCCAGGGCCTGCTCCAACAGCAGGCGTTGCTTCTGAGGAGGTAATTGAGTGGCAGAAAGACGCATCAGCTCAGGCGTGCACCAGTTTTCATGATCCTGGCGGGTGGCTCTCAGTGATACCCCGGTATCAATTTCTGACAACAAGGGGGAATATTGCCAGTCTAATCCCATCGCCCGCAACGAGCTAAATAGTGTGGTTTGACTAACATCGATATGACTGAACTGTTTAGCCCAAACAAGAAACAGCTCGCCGTATGTCTTCCAGAAATATAAATCATGCCTTTTTGCCAGATGAATAAGCCAGTTTGCGGCCTTTATAACCCAACGCGGATTACGATCCAGTGCTGCTGTCATACAAGCGCCTTCAGCCAGTGCACAGCAAAGAGAACAGACATGCTGCAAACGAGCGGCTTTTTTAACACCGCGCCATGCCATCTGTTTCGCGGCCTTATACTCACCCTGTAACCAGAGTAAACGAGACAGAAAGGCCTGACCGGCGCTCTCTTGATCAAGACCAAAACGGAAAGAGTGGCTTAATTCACCATGTTCATACCAATCAAGAGATTGTTGGAGATAATCACGCCCGACATCATGACGGCCCAAAAAATGCAGGGATACACCGAGAATACGCAGCCCGGTTGCCATCGCCTCCTCGTCGGTAATGGACCGTGCTAGCTCGCACATAGATTGCGCATGCTCAAGCGCTTTATCCAACTCGCCAGTACGCAGATAATACAACCATAATCCGTAATGTGCCTGTAAACGTATTTCTTTGTCGTCGAGCTTTTCTGCAATTGTCAGCGCGGTTTTCCAGGCTGAATGTGTTTCAGGCGTAGGGCCTTTTGCCCAGGTTGACGCCTTACCTGCTACAGCGCTGAGATTCATTCTCTGGCGTAGCGTTAATACTACCTGCGAAGTATTTTCATAAAGCAGAGGATAAATATGGCGCTGACATTCATCGTATAGTGAATATTCAATCCAAAAAGGGGTCATAGCTTGTAAGATCTCAAGCCCTTTAGAGGGATCAGCTCCCTCAATCAACGTTTGCTGTAATACACTCCGCAAATCATTAAGTATATGGCTATAACGTTCACGCCATTGTCCTGTTGGCAGCATAAACCAATCATCTTGTGCCTCTTTTACCAGAACTTTATAATAGTCGGCAAAACGGGCCTCAAGAACAGTATATTCACCCTGTTGCCTGAGTTTATCGCATGCGAACTGGCGCATGGTTTCCAGCAGGCGGAAACGGGTCTCTGGTACCTGAGTACTGACCTGAATCAGGGATAAAGACAGCAATCTTTGCAGATCGTCAACAACCTGCCAGCGATGCTTGTCTTTAATCAGCAGAAGGTCGCTTACTGATTTCACACTGAACATATCGGTATAGATCCCCAGAGAGCAAAATAATCGTTGTTCACGTGTGTTGAGCAACTGATAAGTCCACTCCAGCGCGGTCAGTATTTTCTGATGTCTGGGCTCCAGAGATCTGTGCGTATTGCTCAATAGCTGGAAACGGTCTTCCAGTCGGCTATAGATCTCTTTGACACTCATGACTGGCAGACGGGAGGCCGCAAGTTCAATCGCCAGCGGCAGACCGTCAAGATGACGGCATAACTCGCCAATCAAAGACAGTTCGCTGGCTGATGGATGGTAATTATGTCGATTGGCCTGCCCGCGTTCGATAAAGAGGCGGACACTGGAAAAAGTTAGTAACTCGTGGGTATCAGCCTCTTCGCTCTCAGGAACTTGTAATGGTGGTAGTAGATATTGTTGCTCGCCGGCAACCTGCAACGCTACCTGGCTGGTCAACAACAGTTTGATATGGGGAGCCAGGTGCAGGAGCAACGTAATCACTGGTTCAAGTTCATTAATTACATGTTCACAGTTATCAATCAGCAGTAAACATCGACGCCGTGCAAGCTGTTGCCGTAAATCGGCATCATTATGAATGGCAGCTAATGGAAGATGGAGCGCTTGTGAAATAACGGATAGCAAGCTGGATGCTTCGGTGATATGAGCCAGTTCAGCCACACATATTCCATCAGGAAAATGCGTGTGTGTAAGACTGACGACTTCCCATGCCAGACGAGTCTTACCCACGCCCCCTGAGCCTGTAATCGTCACCAGACGGTATTGATCCAATAAGGCGCATAATTCCTGCACAGCTTTATCACGCCCCAGAATCGACGCTAGAAAAGGGGTAATAGCGGGCTCAGGTATTTTTGATTTAGAGAGCGGTTCAGTTGGCGAATTGTTGATATTAAAGCGATAACCACAACCAAATTCAGTAACCAGTAGATGGCGGTCATGTCCCAGTATGCGGCGTATAGCTGAAATTTGTGCCTGAAGATTATTTTCTTCGACGATTTCATTTCCCCACACTTGCGTAAGTAAAGATTCTTTATTTACCGCTTTACCTCTGGCACTCACCAGAACAACCAGAACATCAAAAGCTCTGGCAGAAATTCTTACTGGCTTACCCCGATGTAACAGAATCCTTAGCTGTGGCCAGATTTGCCAGTCAGCAAAGTGAATCTCATCAATTGATATCATAGTGTTGAGATCTTCTGTTTTGAGCATCACGAACTCTCGCTATGGAGTAAGCCATTTCTAACGAAAGCGGTTATCAGAATCAGGCTACATGTTGAATGTGTTGCACCGGAGTATCACTATTCAATACCACTTTTACCGTTAATGATTATAAAGCCAATAGTGCTATGTGGCATAGCTTTGCGATCAAACTGGTGATGAAAACTGAACTATCTATGCCAGCCATATCCCATCAGGCATGGCTGGAAAAGCACTCACATGGATAATCATTCGACTAGGGATTAACCTTCAAATAACAGCGTGTGTCCGAACATTTAAATAATGGTGGTACGGGATGCCAATACCAGAACTGATGGCGGTTTATACAGTCTTATCTCAATGGCGCTAACAGCCACAGACAGAGGAAGCGGACTTGATACCTGTACCATAAACAGAGTATATCGACGAACGATCCACGCTGACAATGAGACGACGATTGGCATCCAACGAAGCGATCAAAGGCTAATTATTGCGATGCCGGTCAGCACCACCACTGCACCAGCAATCCGGCGTGCCAGATGATTTTCACGAAACAGCCAGTACGAAAGAAGAGAGCCGACAATAATGGATGTTTCCCTGAGAGGAGCGACGAGTGCCAGTGGCATGCTCTGCATGGCTGTCAGTACAAGGATGTAGGCAAGGGGAGAGCATACAGCAATGATAAGGATTGGGATGATATCCACACGTACAGCAGTTGGAATGCGATTTCGTCGCCGCATCGCACCAGGGGTAAGAATCAGACTCTGTAGCAGGAGTGTGCTGGCGTAGTAGCTCACTGGATCCAGGTGCAGAGAGATTACCGAATAACCGTCCCAGAGTGTATAGCCAGCGATGGCGGTGCCTGTCGCTGCCCCCCAAAGCATTCCCTGTAGCGGCCGGCTTCCGCTCCTGAACGGATTGCCGGTGACAACGAAAATACCAGCGATAACGATAAAGGCGCCGAGTAAAGCGCCTGGTGAAATCCGTTCTCCCATGAGAAGGGTTGCAAACAGTATCGTCAGAACTGGTCCACTTCCTCGGGCAATCGGATAAACAACACCCAGTTCGGCGCGCTCGTAGCCAGCCTGCAAGATTAGAGAATAAGCGATATGAAGTGCAGACGAGATAACTGCGCCGACAGCGAGTCTCCAGTCGAGCTCCTGTTGTCCCTCAACTATCAGAATGAGGCTGAACGGGACCCACAGCAATGCTGAGGCACAGCTGTACGCCCAGACGAACACAAGAGTGTCTTCCCTCTTGTATTTTGAGGCTATATTCCATACAGCATGGGCTATCGCAGCAGTAAGAATCATTGCTACCGTGCTGAACTGCATCAGGACATATCGGGCAAATCAATACCCGCCCGTTCAGCCCGGCGACTTTGTTCTTTATCCCGCAGAGTGAGAGCAGCGACCAGCGTATCAATAACGACGAGCTGGGCCAGTCGACTCCCGGCAGCGGCCATCTGTGCCGGGAGTGGCATTCCGCCAACAACGAGCGAAACGTTGGCGAGTGTCGCCAGTGGGGTATCGTACTGGTTAGTTATTGCAATAAGCGATGCTCCTGCCGAGGATGCTGCATCAGCGATGGAGAGTGTGGATGATGTGCGCCCTGTTGAACTGACGACGATGATGACGTCGCCTGGACCGAGTAGACGAGCAGCAATCATCGCTGATAAATAATCCTGGATACTGACGGTTATCACACCCGCCGTCCGCAAACGAAAGACCGCATCAGCGGCAACCGTCGCAGAGGGACCAGCACCAAATGCAAATACCTGGCGTGCGCTCTGGATTAAATCGACCGCCTCATCAAGGGCGGAGATTTCGATAGCACCGCTGAGCGCAGTCAGTGCGTCTACACCAGCACGAATTGATGTTTCCAGCACTGATGCCAGCGTCGCATCCGCTGTAAGAACTTCAGGCGGGGCAAAGAATTGGGCAGTGCCACGAGCCCGGGCAATCTCTATCTTAAGTTCAGTGAACCCGGTGAACCCGATCGCTCGTGCAGCGCGTATTACTGTCGGCGGTGATACACCAGCACGGGTGGCAACCTGTGCTGCCGTGCTTGTACCGACAAATAAAGGATCGACAAGCAGGAGGTCGACAACTTTAGCCTCACTTGCAGCGAGGTCGCCGCTTCGGGCGTGAATGCTGCCAAGCCATTGCTGTAACCGCTGCTCACCTTCTGAAATTCTATTACCAATTTCTTTATTCATATGTAATATATTACATGTCCTTTGGGAAGGGCACAACCACTACGTAATTAGATTCTGTTGCAAGGAGTCCGCATTCATGAACACTGAAATCAATACAGTTGTTGCTGTTTTAGGTCCAGGTGCCATCGGCACAACAGTCGCGGCGGCGTTACACGAAGTCGACCGCACACCATTGCTGTGTGGACGTACTCCCCGCGCTCACCTGACCTTGCAAGATGGCGACCGCTTTATCACCGTACCCGGTCCGGTACAGACGAATCCGGCACAAATCACTCGCACGGTTGATCTTATCTTTCTGGCAGTCAAGTCCACACAAATCGACGCGGCAGCAGAATGGCTCAGGGCGTTGACTGGCCCGGAGACGGTTGTATGCGTGCTCCAGAACGGGGTCGAACAGTTGGACAGGCTCGCTACGTACTCTCTGCCCGGACAGAGCGTTCCCGCTGTCGTGTGGTTCCCTGCGCAAGCGCAGTCCGATGGCTCGGTACGCTTGCGTGGTGAGGCGCGCCTCAGCGTGCCAGACGCACCAGCTTCCCGTGTAGTGGCCGCAGCGCTGCAAGGCACGTGGTGCTCCGTAGATCTGGCCGCGAATTTCAGCTCCCTGGCCTGGCGCAAGCTGATGCAGAATGCGGTGGCTGGACTCATGGCACTCACGCACCGCCGCTCAGGCATGTTTGGCCGTGCTGATATCGCCAGGCTTACGCTGGCTTATCTGCAGGAATGCCTGGCCGTGGCACGTGCAGAGGGCGCTGAACTCGGAGACGAAGTGCCGCAGGAGATCCTCGATAAGTTCCGGGCGGCTCCTGCAGACATGAGCACCTCCATCCTCACGGATCGAGAAGCTGGCCGACCGCTTGAATGGGATATCCGCAACGGCGTCATTGCGCGTCGCGGCCGGGTTCACAGCATTCCAACGCCTATCAGCGACATCCTGGTGCCGCTTCTTGCGGCTGCGAGCGATGGCCCTGGTTGATCCTAAAGCCGATGATTGCACTCTTACTTCTCTTCTTCGTCGCTCTCGGTGCCGGAGTACTCAGCGGTGTCGTCGGCACTGGCTCGTCGTTAATCATGCTGCCCGTCCTCGTCGCCACGTACGGGCCACGGATTGCTGTGCCTGTTATGGCGATCGCCTCCCTTTTCGGCAACATCGGACGGGTGATTGTCTGGTGGCATGAGATTCGTTGGCGACCGGTGTTTGCCTATTCGTTGGCGGGAGTTCCTGCGGCTGTTCTCGGGGCGCACACGTTACTTACGATTTCTCCTGGCACAGTGGAGGTATTCCTGGCAGCTTTCTTCCTTGCGATGATCCCGCTGCGCCGTCTCATCAGACGATCGAACCTCCACTTGAATCTCTGGCACATGAGTTTTGCCGGGGCGATTGTCGGGTTTCTGACAGGATTCGTGCTGTCCACCGGGCCGCTCAGCGTGCCGGTATTTACCGGGTACGGAATGAGTGGAGGCGTATTTTTGGGATCAGAGGCGGCAAGCGCAATCCTGCTCTACGCTGGCAAGCTAGCTACGTTCGGTATATCGGGCGCACTCGCGCAGCCTGTCCTCACATATGGACTTGCCATCGGCATCGCATTGTTCGTCGGTTCGATGATTGCGAAACGTCTCGTCCAGAAACTCCAGACGCATACGTTCGAGCTTCTCATTGATGCCGTTCTCGTCGCTGGGGCAGTAGGGATGATCCTTGCTCTCAAATGAAATGGCACGCCAGGGCTGACGGCGCAAGCGTGTTGTTATTGTGTAACAGCTTTCTACAGGCAGCGACGGGTCGGGGTGGAGGGGTTGGCAAGCCATCAGAAATGAATAAAGCCGTACCAGGGTATGCTGGTACAGCTTTTTGTTATTGTTCATGCAGCTTCGTTGTTTTTATTCCGCCCTGTGTTAAAAGGTGGTACGTATGCGACCCGGCATGTATCGATATAATCTGACCACCACTGCATCATCGCCTTGCGGGCTTCCAGATGCTCAGCCTTATGAATGTAAGCCAGACGCACGGTGTTGCGCTCCTGGTGACTCATCTGGCGTTCCACTGCATCCTGCGACCATAAGCCAGACTCCATCAGGGCACTGCATGCCATTGCCCGAAAGCCATGTCCGCAGATGTCCTGTTTCGTGTCGAATCCCATAAGGCGCAGTGCTTTATTAACCGCGTTTTCGCACATCGGCCTGTACGGGTTATGGTCGCCGGGGAAGACCAGTTCGTAAGCCCCGGATATTTCCTTAATCCGTTTCAGAATAGCTATAGCCTGCTGTGAGAGGGGCACGATATGAGCAGTGCGCATTTTGGCACCGCGCCCTGAATAACGCACACCCACAATGGCTTCGCGTGTGGCGGGTATCGTCCAAATTCTGTTTATGAAATCAATTTCTGACCAGCGTGCAAAGCGCAGCTCACTGGAGCGAATGAACAGATGCAGCGTCAGCAGGACAGCAAGCCGGGTCAGTTCACGGCCCTGATGATATGCTTCAATGTGTTCAATCAGTTCAGGCAGCCGCTCCAGCGGCAGGGCGGGATAGTGGTGTCTCATGGGGGGAGCCGTCACGCCATCAAGATTTGCTGCCGGGTTGGTGTCGATAAATCCCTGATGGACCGCATGGCGCATGATGTTACTGAGGTGCTGCCGCGTGCGGGACGCGACTTCCAGCAGGCCCTTTTCCTCAATGCCTTTCAGCAGGTCAATGAAATGATGGGGTTTAAGCTCCGTGACGGACAGATGACCAATTACAGGAAAGATATGGTTGTTCATGCTGGCAAGTAGACGGCCAGCGGTGTTCTGCGACCACTTTTTATTGTTTTTATGCCATGCCAGCGCCACTGTTTTAAACACCTTCTCTGGTGTGCAGGCTCTGCGTTCAGCAGCCCTCTGCTGTGCCGGGTTGATGTTCAGCGCCAGCATCTTACGGATACCTTCGCGCTGCTGGCGGGCATCAGACAGGGAGACGGCAGGATAGGCACCCAGTGCAATGCGGGATTCTTTGCCGTTTATACGATATTTTAGATACCAGTGACGTGAGCCGCCTGGTTTGATAAGAAGGTACAGACCGTGAGAATCAGAAACTTTGAAGGGTTTTGCGGATGGTTTTAAGGTGCGGATTTTTGAGTCGTTAAGGGGCATTTGGGGGTCACTCCGTCATCGAACTAACCTGACCCCAGATTTGACCACCAATTTTTCCCGATGCGGAGGGTAAAATCAAAATGCACCGGGAAGAGTTTTCACGCTAACCTCTTGAATCAATATCAGATAAGGATTCGCAAAGATGCATGCAAACAGGAAATTGGCTCCTCTGACTGGACTCGAACCAGTGACATACGGATTAACAGTCCGCCGTTCTACCGACTGAACTACAGAGGAATCGTTGTGGAGTCGTATCTTAGCGGCGAAAAAACTTTTGTCAAACATCTATTCGCCGTCCGTTGCTCAACTGGCGCATCCATCAACAAATTGTCGCCATTATCGACAATTTATCGGGAAAAATGCTTTGCAGGATTAGCTTTTCTCTATCATCATTTGAAATGTAGTTTCAACTTTTCTCACTAAGGTCTCCCTTGAACGTCACCGCCGCCTTACGCCAGTCCGTCGAACGCACGTCCTGGTTTAAAAAACGCAAGAGCTATCGCGTCCTTTACTGGCGTGAAATCAGCCCGCTTGCGGTCCCGATTTTGCTGGAAAACGCCTGCGTACTGCTGATGGGCGTGTTGAGTACTTTTTTGGTTAGCTGGCTCGGTAAAGAGGCCATGGCGGGCGTTGGCCTGGCCGATAGCTTCAACATGGTGATTATGTCCTTTTTTGCCGCCATCGACCTCGGTACGACCGTGGTGGTGGCGTTTAGCCTGGGCAAACGTGACCGGCGGCGGGCAAGGGCGGCAGCGCGCCAGTCGCTGGCGATAATGACCCTGTTTTCGATTATTCTCGCAGCCGTTATCCATGCTTTTGGGGCGGAAATTATCAATTTTGTCGCCGGCGATGCGACAGAAGAGGTGAAAGGCCTGGCGCTCACCTACCTTGAACTGACGGTATTGAGCTACCCGGCGGCGGCAATCGCCCTGATCGGCAGCGGTGCGCTACGCGGCGCCGGAACCACTAAAATTCCGCTGTTGATCAACGGCGGGATGAATATCCTCAACATTATCATCAGCAGCATCCTGATTTACGGCATTTTCTCGTGGCCCGGTATGGGGTTCGTCGGCGCCGGTCTTGGATTGACAATTGCCCGCTACATTGGCGCGGTGGCCACGATTTGGGTGCTAATGATCGGTTTTAACCCGGCGCTGCGCATTTCGCTGAAGAGCTATTTTAAGCCGTTTAACTTCGCCATTATCTGGGAAGTGATGGGTATCGGTATTCCCGCCAGCATTGAATCGGTCTTGTTCAACGGCGGCAAGCTGCTGACGCAAATGTTTGTCGCTGGGATGGGCACTAACGTGATTGCCGGCAACTTTATCGCCTTCTCGGTTGCCGCGCTGATCAACCTGCCGGGGAACGCCCTCGGTTCAGCATCGACCATTATCACCGGCCGACGTCTCGGAAAAGGGCAGATCGGCCAGGCAGAGCGTCAGGCGTGGCATGTCTTCTGGCTGTCGACCATCATTTTGACGGTGATTGCCTGGGGAACCGCGCCGCTTGCCGGTCTGATCGCCTCGTTCTATACCAGTGAAGAAGATGTCAAAGTGGTGGTAAAAGAGCTGCTGTGGCTGAACGCCTTCTTTATGCCGATCTGGGCGATGGCCTGGACGCTGCCGTGCGCCTTTAAAGGGGCGCGTGACGTGCGCTACACCATGTGGGTCTCAATGCTTGGCATGTGGGGCTGCCGCGTGGTGGCGGGCTATACGCTGGGGATTGTACTGGGGATGGGGGTTATCGGCGTTTGGCTCGGGATGGTGCTTGACTGGGCGGTGCGCGGCGTTCTGTTTTACTGCCGAATGGTCAGCGGGCGCTGGCTGTGGAAGTATCCGCGAACGAAAGCGCAGAGGGAAGAGACCAGTGCGCCGGCCAAAGAGAGCTAATCTCACAGAGCGAAGCGGGACTTTTCGCCCAAAGTGGAGAATTATTCGGCAAACGGTTTGAAATGTGAAAACAGCCTTTGACAAGGTGGGGCGCCATCGATAATATGCGCCCCGTTCACACGATTCCTCTGTAGTTCAGTCGGTAGAACGGCGGACTGTTAATCCGTATGTCACTGGTTCGAGTCCAGTCAGAGGAGCCAAATTTAAGAAGCCCGCTTAAGGAAACTTAAGCGGGCTTTTTGCTTTCTATTCCATAGACACGATGGCGGCAACGTCGGGGCACAGAAGAACATACCCTGCGTACCATCAGGTTTTTAAAACCAGGATACAATTAGGGAAATTAGCCCGATCGCGACTGTCCAGAAAAAAAACGTTGCTAATAAAATAAACAGGCGGATATTCCCTATGGTTAATTTCATAAAGCTGTCTTCCCTACTTTTACGAAAATAGTCCATTGCCGATCGCGATAGATAAGCATATCCATGGTTGCTTACCGTCGACATGCGCAATTTAACTCTGGTAATGTAGTAACAAGATATTTGTTGCAAATAACCTGTCGCTATTAAAGGATGATTCCAGGGGGAGAGTAACGCCCATAGGTAACTCTTTGATTATTTTGATCTCTCAATGGCGCTGTCTATCTTGTACCGCTTTTTGGTTGCTTGTGAATTTATGTAATTAATTTAATAGGTTAAGAGACTCCATTCAAGTGTTAATCAAGCCACAGTGGGACGTTTTATGATCATGTGATAAATGTTATTAATATGTTAATAATGTGTTTTTTTTAATCGATGCAGTTATTTTTTTTAATCTCGGAAGTTTAGCAATAATATTTCTCGGATAGGCGGTATGGCCATTTTCGGAGGAATTTTTACCATTAAAGAAAATAAACACTTTATTGTATTACGGCAGGAGAGTGGTTATTGGCTCTCTGGCCGAACGACTCTCCTTCGCTAACGCTTAGTCCGGAGGGCATAAATATTTCACGCCACCCAGACTGAGTTTATTCTGCGCGTATGATATCAGCGCTTAGCGGAACGGCGGTTCGTTAAAGGTTCTCAGCTTGCGCGAATGCATGTGGTCGCCTTCGGCGCGCAATAGGTCAATCGCCCGGATACCAATCTGCAAATGTTCGGAGATAGCTCCTTCATAGAAGCGGTTCGCCTGGCCCGGCAGCTTAATTTCGCCGTGCAGCGGTTTATCGGAGACGCACAGCAGGGTGCCGTAGGGGACGCGGAAGCGATAGCCCTGGGCGGCAATGGTCGCGCTTTCCATATCGATAGCCACCGCGCGGCTGAGGTTAAAACGCAACGCCGAGGCCGAGTAGCGCAGCTCCCAGTTACGATCGTCGGTTGTGACCACCGTTCCGGTACGCAGCCGCTGTTTCACTTCTTCACCGGGCATGCCGCTGACCTGCTTCGTGGCGTCGTAGAGCGCGCGCTGAACTTCGGCAATGCTCGGAATCGGGATATCCGGCGGCAGCACCGCATCCAGCACATGGTCGTCGCGCAGATAGGCGTGGGCCAGCACGTAGTCGCCGATATTCTGGCTTTCACGCAGGCCGCCGCAGTGGCCAATCATCAGCCAGACGTCCGGACGCAGCACCGCCAGATGGTCGCAGATATTTTTGGCATTCGCCGGACCGACGCCAATATTAATCAGCGTGATCCCCTGGCCGTCTTTGGTGATCAGGTGCCAGGCGGGCATCTGGTGCTTTTTCCACGCCAGATCGGAAATCGCCTCTTCCGGCGCCTCCGTGTCCGCCGTTATCCAGATCCCGCCCGCGCAGGAGAGGGCGATATAGGGACTCTCGGGATCGAGAATTTGGCTACAGCCCCAGCGCACGAACTCATCGACGTAGCGGGTGTAGTTGGTAAAAAGCATATACGGCTGGAAATGATCAACCGGCGTGCCGGTATAGTGACGCAGGCGCGCCAGCGAGAAATCGACGCGGCGGGCGTCGAAGTGCGAAAGCGGATAGTATTCCGTCGAATGAAACAGACCATCGGCGGTTTCATCGCCAATTTGCGACAGCTCGGTGGTGGGGAAAAAACGCGTCAGGCCGGCGCTCATTGAACGATCGAGCGTAAGCTCTGAGCCATCAATGACGTACGGATAGGGGATCTCATGCTGCGATAGCCCGACGGTAATCGCGGCATCGTAATCCTGATACAGCATGGTGAGCTGTTCCAGCAGATAGGCGCGAAACAGTTTAGGGTTAGTAATAGTGGTGGTATAGCAACCGCTATGGGTAAAACGACCCCAGGCCCGGGTTTTTAACGCTTTATGTTCCGCTCCGTCCCACGATACCGACAGCTGCGGGTAAACGAACAGCCCTTCCGCACGGGCACTATTCTCGGGGAGGATATTATGGTGAATATAGTCGCCGATGGCTTTACGCAGCGCATTGACCGATTTTTCATAGAGCGCTTCGAGTTGCCTAAGCGCCTGTTCTGGGGTCAGCCTGGCGGCTTTCTGGTTCATGACTTACTCCTTGTTTCTGCTCTGCTGACGTTTTGCTTAGTATGTCACAGGCTGAACCAGGCGTAGGATAATTTCACCCGCTGAGTTGAGAAAGTACTGAGATTAGAACCGGTTGATGCCAGGGTACGTCGCTTAATGCGCGGTGATATTCACGATGGCGCCCCAGCGTTCAGCGCTAAAATGTGTAGCGTTGAGCACTTTAATCGTGATCGACTTATCGCCGTTGATGCAGTACAACGCGTTAGCCAACGGCGTGAGCTTATCGCCTTCCTGTAAACGTCGGCCGCAGGGCGTGAGTTCGGCAATGATCGTTAACTGGCCGCTTTGCAGAACCGCGTGGGTAGGTGTAGACGTCGAGTTCTCGTGTAGTTTCTTAATCCACCATTCCATTTGTTTATTCCTGACCTGTTACACTCCGGCGATAATTCATGTTTGCTTCTCATCTGACAATAAGAACAGGCGGTTGGTTTAGTCTATGTTTAATAAGTGAATCGCAGGATCGGATCCGCTTTGAGTATTACCCACGCCCTCGCAGCTAAAGAGATAATTCGGACAGAAATATGGCAATGATGCGTTTTACCCGCCTGCTGAATAAGTCGGGCTTAAGAATGGTCTCGGTGGTGAAAAAAGCCATTATTGGGCTGCTGGTGGTCGTGATCGTCTTTTTTATTGGCCGTATTTACGAGTCGCAGCGCGGCCCGGCGCTGCACCGCTGGCATACCTGGACGGCGAATGAAATGACCGCCAGCGAGATTGACCACGCCACTTTTGCTGAATACCAGACGCGGGAAGCGGCGATCTTTCGCGATATGAAAAGCAAAATTACCGACACGCTGAGCGACGATGAAAAAACGGCCATTAACCGCTTTTACGCGCAAAGCCTGGTCTATCCGGATAAGTTTCATCCCGACTGGAACCGCTCCTTTATTCTGCTGCCGCAGGGCAAACCGCGCGGTGCTGCGGTGCTGCTCCACGGCCTGACGGATTCGCCCTACAGCGTGCATTATCTGGCGCAGCGCTATCAGCAGCAGGGATTTGTCGCCGTCGCGCCGCGGCTGCCCGGACATGGGACCGCCCCCGGCGCGCTCACCGGGGTGGATCGCGAAGAGTGGATAGCGACAACCCGGCTTGCGGTGCGCGAAGCGACGCGGCTGGCGGGGGATGACGCGCCGCTGCACGTGGTTGGTTACTCCAACGGCGGGGCGCTGGCGCTGAAGTACGCCCTCGATAGCCTTGAGGATAAATCGCTGCGCCGGCCGCAGCAGGTCATCCTGCTGTCGCCGATGATTGGCGTGACCGCATTTGCCCGTTTCGCCGGGCTGGCCGGTTTACCCTCTGTGTTTCCGGCCTTCGCCCGCGCGGCGTGGCTGAACATCGTGCCGGAATTTAACCCCTATAAATACAATTCGTTCCCGGTGAAGGCGGCAAGGCAGTCGTGGCTATTGTCGCAGGCGCTGCAGCAGCAAATCGTGCAGGAAGCACAGAGTAAGCGGCTTTCTGAACTGGCGCCGGTGTTAACTTTCCAGTCGGTGATGGATTCCACGGTCAGCACCCGGGCGGTGGTGGATTCGCTCTATCGCTATCTGCCGGATAACGGTAGCGAACTGGTGATTTTCGATATTAACCAGGCGGCGAATTTGCGCGCGCTATTCCGCCCGTCGCTCTATTCGGCGGTCAATACGTTATTGCCGCCGGCGCCGCGGCCCTACGGCACCACGGTGATTACCAACGCCGCGCCCGACACCTATGAGACGGTAGCCCGCACCACGCTTGCCGGAACGCGAAGCGAAACCGTGACGCCGCTGCATATCGCCTGGCCGCAGGATATGTACTCCCTGTCGCACGTGGCGGTGCCGTTCCCGCTGAGCGATTCGCTCTATGGCCGGGAACCGGCGGAGAAAAATCGCTACGGGATCAGCATCGGGACGATCTCGTTGCGCGGAGAAACCGCTACGCTGAGCGTCGGGCTGGATACGCTGATGCGCGTCACGTCCAACCCGTTTTTCCCGTGGATGATGGTGAGAATTAACCATCATATCGCCTGTAGCGATCGGGCTGATATCGCTGCCTGTCTCCGTCCTGAGTCGGCGGCGTCAGAATAGCGTAAGGTGCATCACGGTACGGATGGCGATCCCGGCGATTGCGCCGGTCGCGGCGAAGCGGAACAGGCGTACGAAGCGCGAGCTGACGCCCAGAAAGATGCCGATGCCGGGGAGGTCGAAGGTCTGCACCAACAGGCCTGCCGAGGCGTTGATCTGGCTTACGGTTACTTTACCCTGCTGAACGAGCTCGGAGACCACGCCGAAGTAGGCCGTACCGCCGGCCACGCATTTGACCAGCGCCGGCAGCACGAAGTTAACCGGGATATTCAGCCACAGCAGCAGCGGCATCAGCAGGCGCTGGAGCATCTCAATCAGGCCCGCCGCCTGCATAAAACCGACGATAGCCAGCGACAGGATCAGCATGGGCACCGCGCCGAGGGCCAGGCGAATGGCGTCGGCGCCGGCGCTGTTGATAACGGCGATTATCCCCTGGCTATTTTGTTCGGCCTCAGGCAGCGCTTCGGCCCGCGCGTTTTCAACCATTGACAGCCTGCGGCCGGTGATATGCCAGGTGACCGCGGCGGCGCACAGTCCGCCGACAATCGAGATAACGATAGAGGCCAGCCAGTGCAGGCCGAAGGGCGTTAACGGATAAAACACGTTGCCTTGACCCATGGCGAAAAGCATCGCCAGCGTGGCGGCCATCTGCCGGTCCGAAGCACCGCGTTTATCCATAATCGCGAGGGTCGCCAGCGGGGCGGCGAAGCTGACAAAATTCATCTGAATCAGGGCAAACGCGCTCATCCCGGTTAAGCCGAACGGCTTAAGCAGCGGGGCGAGCCAGCGAACGATAACGTCCAGTACCCCGCGTACCTCGAGATATTTCATCACGATGAGCATGACGACCATGATTGGCAACAGCGTATAAAGCGCCACATCGACGGACGTTTTCCCCGCCGACATAATAATGCTGATGAAGTCCATCTATTTCTCAATCACTACGGACAGAAAGGATAATTAGCGCCATCATAATCCCAGCGGCAAGGAATTGAAATCGCCGTGGCGGTTCTCACTGTCCTGAAATGGGCGCTTAACTGGACTTGCAATTAGCCCCTGGCCGGTGCAGAAAATTTGTCTGCCGATATTTGCAAAGCCTGTTTTTTGTTCCCAAACTGAATGAACACCGGGCGACTTTCTTTAAGGATAAAACTATGCAACGTTGTCTGCGGGTAGCGTGGGGAATTGTGTTTATTTTCGCCTTTTCAGTACAGGCTGAAACTAAAATATACGGCGAGCAGCGCGTCAGCGGCTGGTGGAACTGGCTAAAAAACGATGTCTCGCAGACCTGGAATGAGCCGCAAAACTACGATCTTTATCTGCCGTTTCTCAGCTGGCACAACCGCTTTATGTACGATAAAGAAAAGACCGATAACTATAATGAAATGCCGTGGGGCGGAGGATTTGGCGTGTCCAGATATAACCAGGAGGGGAACTGGAGTTCGCTCTATGCCATGATGTTCAAGGATTCGCACAACGAGTGGCAGCCGATTATCGGCTACGGCTGGGAGAAGGGCTGGTATCTTGATAGTCGCCGCGATTTTCGCCTTGGCCTTGGCGTCACCGCCGGCATCACCGCCCGCGATGACTTCGCCAACTACGTGCCGCTGCCGATTATTTTGCCGCTTTTCTCCGCCAGCTATCGTCGTCTGAGCGTGCAGTTCACCTATATTCCCGGCACCTATAACAACGGTAACGTGCTGTTCGCGTGGCTACGCTACGGTTTTTAGCCATGCGCGGGCGGCGGCTGGCGCCTTACCCGACCGACAAAGAGAACCTGAATCCTTTCCCCGGGCCCGGTAAGGCGGCGTCCACGCGGCCAGGAATCACAGATCGTCAAATCGTAATCACTTTTTTGATTAGCGAATTGGACAGCGCCAGCATCGAAATCAGCACCGAAGTAATAAACGTGAGGACAATCAGCATTAACTTTGTCCCCTGCGAGTTAATCGGGATAAATGCGGTGAGCAGGTGAAAAACCGAGTAGTGGAGAATATAAACGCCGGTCATCGTTTTGCTAATGGTGGCGAGAAGGGTCTCTTTAAACTCGCTGTTTTTACGAAAACGCACGCCGTTGGCCGCAATAACCAGCGCAACCACCAGAATATAAATTTGTGAACCGGTCAGAATGAACGCATTTCTGTCGGCCTTAAACAGGGCGAAAAAGAAATGCCGCTCGTAAAACCAGGTGAAAAGATAAATAAACGGAATGGCGATCATCGCGCCTTTGACCACTTTTTCACGCCTGAGCCAGTCGGCGACCAGCGGGTCGCTGAACAGCTGACCGGTCAGATAAAATAGCAGCCAGGTCCACAGGCGGTACTGCGGCGCCAGGCTTAGCGCATGAATATCAGGATACAGCGCGGAGAGAAGATCGTAACCATACGAGAGAAGCAGCAGGGAGAACACCGTGGCAAAGAACGCTGCGCGCCTTTGGCTGAGCCACTCGATAACCGGGTGAAAGGTGTAAATGACGATAAACGCAAACACAAACCATGGCTGGATAAGATAGCCGCGCTGGTAGGGTTCCCAGAGGTAGTACACCGTCATCCAGAACAGAAAGACGATCACCACGCTCTTGATTTTGCCCAACTGCCATTGTGAATCGTGGCGAGACTGCGAATCCAGATAGCCCGCCACCACAAAAAACAGCGGCGTGGCGATAGTCGAAATAAACGTCAAAAACCCGAGGATCCAGTGATAGTCATAATCATAGCTATCCCAGGTGTTATAAATGGTGAAGAAAGTCACCGCCGTCATGCATCCCAGCGTTTTAATAATATTTAACCCGGTACTATTCATGGTTGTCGCTTCATGTCCTTATTGTGGAAACAGGCGTAGATTACCGGCAGAACCAGCAGCGTCAGAATAGTAGCAAAACCCAGACCAAACATGATAACAACCGCCATGCTCTGGAAGAAAACGTCCAGTAATAGCGGCGCCAGGCCGAGCACGGTGGTAAACGCCGTCAGCAGGATCGGGCGCAGACGCGACGTGGCGGCATAGATAATGGCCTCCTGTTGTCCTTTCTCCTGCTTCTGCTGTTCAATCTCTTCTACCAGCACGATGCCGTTACGGATCAGCATGCCGCTCAGGCTCAGCAAGCCGATTAACGCCATAAAGCCAAAGGGGATGCCGGTAAGCAAGAAGCCTGGCGTTACGCCAATCAGCGCCAGCGGTACGGTCAGCCAGATAGCCACCGCGTTTTTCAGCGAACTGAACATCAGCACGGTAATCACAAACATCACCAGGTAGCCCAGCGGCAGGGTAGTGAACAGACCCTGCTGCGCCTCGCTGGAGTTCTCCGCATCGCCGCCCCACTCGATGCTGTAGCCGTGCGGCAATGCGATCGCATCAATCTGCGGCTTCACGCGGGACAGGATATCCCCCGACGTCTGGTTGCTCAGCGGATCGGGATCGGTCTGCACCGTCAGCACGCGGCTGCGGTCGCGGCGCAGGATTAGCGGATCTTCCCATTCGAGGTGAAAGCCGCTGACCACGTTACTGAGCGGAATATACTGCTGGCGGCTCTGGCTCCAGACCAGCACGTTATTCAGGTGATTCGCGTCCTGGCGCTCAGCGGCCGGGGGGCGGACGACCACCGGCAGCAGGTCGGCTCCCTCGCGGTACAAGCCCGCGCGGCTGCCGGAGAAGTTCATTTCCAGCGCGTTATCAATGTCCTGTTTATCTACCCCCAGCTCGCGGCCAAGCGCGGTGGAGTACTGCGGGCGGATAACTTTGCTGCGGTTTTGCCAGTCGTTCCGCACGCCATCGGTAGCCGGATCTGCGGAGAGAATATCGCCAACCTGGCTGGCGAGCAGGCGCAGGCGGTCGGGGTCCGGACCTTTAATCCGCACCTCAATGGCGCTGTCGCCGGAAGGGCCGAACATCACGCGTTTCGTGCTGGCGTTGACCTGCGGGTAGTTGCGCGCAATATAGCGATCAACATGCTGCGTCAGCGCGTTAATATTGCGCTGGTCGTCCATACGCACCATGATCTGCGCATAGTTGCTGTACTGCCGCTGACCGCTGTAGGTGAGGATAAACCGCATGCTGCCCTGACCGACGGTGGCCACGGTGGTGACCACCCCGGGCTGGCCGTTAATGGTGGTCTCAATATCGCTGGTCATCTTTTCGGTGGTCGCGATATCGGTACCGTACGGGAGCCAGAGATCGACAAAGAAAATCGGCGTATTTGACGAGGGGAAAAAGTTTTGCCGCACCGATCCGAACCCCCAGATAGCGGCGGCCAATAGCGCCGCCATTATGGTCAGGGTGAGGGTTTTGCGCAGCAGAAGGGCTTGCAGAGCCTGCTGATACAGGCGGTAAAAGCGCCCGCCGTACGGGTTGGCGTTGGCCTGCGCTACCGGCTGCGATTGATTTTTAAATAGCCACCATTTAATCAGCACCGGGGTAATGGTCAGCGCCGAGAACCAGCTCAGCATGAGCGAAATCAGCAGCACCTGGAACAGCGATTTACAGTATTCTCCGGTCGAGTCCTGCGACAGGCCAATCGGCGCAAAGGCGAGAATGGCAATTACCGTGGCCCCCAGCAGCGGCAGCACCGAACGGCGGATCACATAATTTATCGCCGTAAGCAGCGTAGACCCCTGCTGGCGGGCGATCAGCACCCCTTCGACGATGACGATGGCGTTATCGACCAGCATACTGAGGGCGATAATCAGCGCCCCCAGCGAAATGCGCTGCAGCTCGATGCCCCACAAATACATGATCAGCAGCGTGCCGAGCACGTTGAGCGCCAGCGACAGGGCGATAATAATGCCGCTGCGCACGCCCATAAAGATCAGCAGGACCCCAACGACAATCGCCAGCGCCATCAGGAAGTTAGTGATAAAACCGTTGACCGAGTGGGCGACTTCCGCCGCCTGATCGTAGAACAGGTCAATGCTGATCCCGGCCGGTTTTTCCGCCGACATCTGCTCCAGCTTGCTCTCCAGCGCGCGGCCAACATCAATCACGTTAACCCCGGGAATAAACGATACCCCCATGGTGACTGCCTGGCGGCCGTTGGCATGGTAGATGCTGGCGGGCGTTTCGCTCAGCCCGCGCGATAGCGTGGCGATATCGCGCAGCCGCGTCGCCGTTCCCGAACCGTGCGGGCTGATTAACAGGTCGCCGAGCTCATCGAGGTTGGCAAATTCCCCCGTCGGGTGCAGGCGGATCGACTCGCTGCCGGATTTAATCTCGCCGGCGTTAGATACCACATTCAACCGGCTGAGGATAGCCGCCAGCTGGTTGAGCGTGATGCCGCGGGCGGCCATTTTCGCCAGCGAGATATCGATGTTGATTTGCTGAGGGATCGCCCCGCCAATGGCGACTTTGCCGACGCCGGGAACCAGCACCAGTTCGCGGCGCAGCTGCTCGGCGTAGCGAACCAGTTCAGGATTGGTAAAGCTATCGCCGGAGATAGCAAAGAAGAAGCCAAAGACATCGCCAAAATCATCATTTACAAACGGGGAGGCGACGCCGGGAGGAAATTGACGGGCGGCGTCGCCCACCCGGCGGCGCAGTTCATCCCAGATTTGCGGCAGCTCGCTGGAGTGGTAGTGCGAGGCGATATTGACGGTGATTTGCGACAGGCCGTTGGAGGAGATCGAACTGACGTTGTCGAGATACGGCAGCTGCTGCAGCGCGTTTTCGAGCGGCAGGGTGACTTCTTCTTCAACCTGCTGTGCCGACGCGCCGGGATAATGGGTGATCACCACGGCGGTTTTGATGGTAAACGCCGGGTCTTCCAGACGGCCAATATTCAGCAGGGCGAAGATCCCCCCGATGCCCAGCAGCAAAATAGTCAGCCAGACGCGGATCGGGTTGTTAATAAACTGGCGGGAGATATCCATTACAAACCTCGTTCACGCGTCCAGATACGAACCGGCTGTTGCGCATGCAATTCGCTGACGCCTGCCGCCACTACACGCTCGCCGACGCTGAGCCCTTCGGTGATCACCACGCCCTGAGAGGTGACCTGACCAACGCCGACTTGTCTCTCTTCCAGCTTAAGCTGGTCGCCGCTGCCCTGAACGACCCAGACGTGGGGGTCATTGCGCGGGCGATTATCCGGGTTAAACACCGCTTCGACCGGCACCACCACCGCATTTTTACCGGCGCTGGCGGGCAGGTTCGCCAGGTTGATTGTCACCGTTCCGCTCACGCCTCCCACCGCTGGAAAGTCGGCCGGTCGCGGCATGGTCAGGATGATTTGCCAGGTGAGCGTGCTGCTGTCGCTGCTGCCGGTGTGCTCTTTATATTCGGCGGTAAACTGGCGGTCCGGCATGGCGTTAATTTTGACGACCGGACGATACTGCGCGTTGCGAATATCGAGCGCGGTAAAGAGATTTTCCGGAACGCTAAACACCACGTCGAGCAGATCGGTTCGCGTCAGGGTCACAATCGGCTGCCCGGCGGCAACCACCTGATGGTTACGTACCGGGACGTAAGCGGCAACGCCGCTGAACGGGGCGGTCAACGTCATTTGCGACAGCTCTTCGCGGGCGATTTTCAGCGCGGCGTTGGCCGCGTCGCGGTTGGCCCGCTGGATATCCATTTCCGCCTTTGAAATCGCCTGGCGACCGGCCAGCGTCTGGAAACGATCGAACTGCCGCTGGGCGAGGGTGGCGGCAGTCTGCCGTTCATTCACGCGCTGCTGCGCTTCCCGTGCGCTGAGGCGGGCAAGGGGCTGCCCCTGAGTAATAGCGGCCCCCTGACGTACATCAAGCGATTCAATCTGCCCGCCGCGTTTAAAAGATAAATCGGTGGAATCCCCGGACTCAATGCGGGCGGGGAATACTCGCTGCTGTGAATCACCGATGGCAACCACCTCGGCGACTTTGACCATCCGCGGCAGCGGGGTAATTTGAGGTGCTTTCCGATCGCAAGCCGTTGTTATTAAAATAACAAGCGGAATGAGAGAAAAATAACGATTCACTGTATTCCCCTCGGAGTTAAAGGCTATGTTTTACATATTGTTCACAATCGCTGATTTTATTCAGCGAGTGCCGAGACAACGAAATAGGTAATTAACCCGGTAGCCGTACAGGCGATTATTGCCAGGGCAATAAACAGGCTCAGGCGAAACAGACTGTAACCGAACATCGTTCCTCCTTTAGCTTAAATAGCTGGCTAAGTAAATTCTTATCTTAATAATTGTTGTGGGGCGCCAGAAAGCGAGCAAGCCACTGATAATGAGGATAGTCGTAGTAAAACGGAAATGTTAAAAAGAGCAAAAATTATGGCGATGTCGACGATTTTACCGGGTTTGTAGTCGAATTGTCTGGCTGTGCCTGGCTCTGTGATATTTTTCAATATATTAATTGGCTGCCTAATAATGTTAACCGTGGTGTGCTACGTTTAATTATAGCCACGCGTCTAACAGATTTTGTTCTTGAGATTGCCTCCTCAGCACCATTGCCTGGGCTGTTTTCACCACCTTTTTTTATAGGTAATAAAAGGATTGTCTCTATGTATAAAAATATCCTCGTGCCGGTTGATGTGTTTGAAATCGGTCTTGCCGACAAGGCCTTATCCCATGCCCGATTCCTTGCGCAAAGCTCTGCCGGAAAGATTCATCTCCTGCACGTCATTCCCGCTTTTTCCCCGGTGCTGACGCGCGGTTTTATTTCCGATGCACGGAAAATGGAAGACTATCTGGTTAATACATCTAAAGAAAAGCTGGACGAGCTCAGTAAAAAACTCTCGCTGGCGGAAAACGAAATCCAGATTCACATACGCAGCGGCAACATTCGCGATGAAGTGACCAAACTGGCCGATGAGCTGAAGGCGGATGTGGTGATCGTCGGTTCGCGCAATCCTAATATTCAGACCCATCTGCTGGGGTCGGAGGCGGCAGGTATTGTTCGTTATGCCCATGTTCCGGTTTTTGTGGTGCGTTGAGGGTGGCCTGAGGCTGTCCTGATTTCCGTTACAGGAGTGAGGAGATAACTATGAGTACAGAAAAACCGGGCGGCCCGTTTTATCAGCTCTCCGTAGAAGAAACGCTGACCAGCACCAACAGCACCCCGGAAGGCATCAGCGGCGCCGAGGCATCGGCGCGCTTGCAGCAATATGGTGAAAATGCGCTGCCGCAAAAAGCCGGAAAGCCGGCGTGGCTGCGCTTTCTGGCGCATTTTAATGATGTGTTGATTTACGTCCTGCTGGCGGCGGCGCTGCTGACGGCGGTCATGGGCCACTGGGTAGATACCCTGGTAATTCTGGGCGTGGCGGTGATTAACGCGCTGATCGGCCATATCCAGGAGAGCAACGCGGAAAAATCGCTCCAGAGCATTCGCAATATGCTCTCCAGCGAGGCAGTGGTGATTCGTCAGGGTAATCATGAAACGATTCCGACCACCGCTCTGGTTCCCGGCGATATCGTGGTGATCCGCGCAGGCGATCGTATTCCCGCCGACCTGCGGGTGATCGAAGCGCATAATCTGCGGGTGGAAGAGGCGATTCTGACCGGTGAATCGACGGTGGTGGAGAAAAGCACCGAGGCGCTCAGCGGTGAACTGCCGCTTGGCGATCGGACGAACCTGCTGTTTTCCGGCACTACGGTGAGTTCGGGCGGCGGAAAAGGCCTGGTGGTGGCGACCGGCGGCGATACCGAGCTGGGCCACATTAACCAGATGATGTCGGATATCGAAAAGCACCGTACGCCGCTGCTGGTGCAGATGGATAAGCTCGGTAAAGCCATCTTTATCATCATTCTGGTGATGATGGCCGCGCTATTTGTCTTCAGCCTGCTGTTCCGCGATATGCCGGTTTCTGAACTGATGCTGTCGTTGATTAGCCTCGCGGTGGCGTCGGTGCCGGAAGGGCTACCGGCGATTATCTCGATTATCCTCTCGCTCGGCGTACAAACCATGGCCCGGCAGAAGGCGATTATCCGCAAGCTGCCGACCGTTGAAACCCTCGGCGCGATGACGGTGATCTGCTCGGATAAAACCGGGACGCTGACCATGAACGAGATGACGGTCAAGGCCGTTATCACCGCCGATAAGGTTTATCGGGTGGAAGGCGACAGCTACGAGCCGGTAGGGAATATTCATCCGATCGATGAACCCGCCCCGATAACCGTTGCGCCGGGCACGCTGCTGGAACGCTATCTGCGCACCATCGACCTGTGTAATGACAGCCAGCTTATCAAAGATGAAAGCGGGCTGTGGAAAATTACCGGCGGCCCGACCGAAGGGGCGCTGAAGGTGCTGGCGGCGAAAGTTCCGCTCCCGGCGGTCAACACCGAGCTGCGCAGTAAAATACCTTTCGATTCACAGTACAAATATATGTCGACGCTGTACCGCATCGGCGATGAAGAGATGATTTTGATTACCGGCGCGCCCGATGTCCTGTTTCGCCTGTGCCAGCATCAGCAAACCGATCATGGCCTGGAGCCGCTCGACCAGCCTTACTGGGAAGCGAAAATCGAAGAGTACGCGCGGGAAGGGCTGCGGATGGTGGCGGCGGCGTGGAAACCGGCAGCCGACGGGCAAACGGAGCTTGGCCATCAGGATTTGCAGCAGGGCGTCATTCTGCTGGGGATCGCCGGGATGATGGATCCGCCGCGACCGGAGGCGATTACGGCGATCGGCGACTGCCTGCAGGCCGGGATCCGCGTGAAGATGATCACCGGCGACCACCCGCAAACCGCCATGAGTATCGGCAAGATGCTGGGGATCGGCAATGCGGAAAACGCCATTACCGGGCGCGAGCTGGAGGTGATGGACGATATTCAGCTTAGCGAAGCGGCGCAGAAATTTGATATTTTCGCGCGTACCAGCCCGGAAGATAAATTCCGCCTGGTCCAGGCGCTGCAAAGCAGGAAAGAGGTGGTCGGGATGACCGGCGATGGCGTGAACGACGCCCCGGCGCTGAAGCAGGCCGATGTCGGGATCGCCATGGGGATTAAGGGCACCGAAGTGACCAAGGAGGCCGCTGATATGGTGCTCACCGATGATAACTTCGCCACCATCGCCAGCGCCGTCAGAGAAGGGCGCCGGGTCTACGATAACCTGAAGAAAACCATCCTGTTTATCATGCCGACCAACCTGGCGCAGGGGCTGTTAATTATTATCGCGCTGCTGGCGGGGAATTTAATACCGCTGACGCCGGTGCTGATCCTGTGGATGAACATGGCGACCTCCGCCACGCTGTCGTTTGGCCTGGCGTTTGAAGCCGGTGAGAAGAACATCATGCGCCGTCCGCCGCGCGATCCTAAGCTGCACGTAATGGACGGCTTTGCTATCTGGCGGGTGATTTTTGTCGGTTCGATGATTGCCGTTAGCGCCTTTGTGCTTGAGGCTTGGCTGCAGCCGCGCGGCTATTCGCCTGAGTTTATTCGCACGGTGCTGTTGCAGACGCTGGTCACCGCCCAGTGGTTCTATATGCTTAACTGCCGGGTTGCGGATGGCTTCTCATTGAGTAAAGGGCTGCTGGCGAACCGCGGGATCTGGATTGTCAGCGGGGTGCTGCTGGTGCTGCAGCTGCTGATTATCTACGCGCCGTTTATGCAGATGCTGTTTGGTACCGAAGCGCTGCCGTTCCGCTACTGGGTGATCACCTTTATTATCGGTTTTGTCATGTTCCTTATTGTAGAGGTTGAGAAACCGCTGACCCGGAGATGGCGCACGGCCTGAACCTCACCCGGAGGCGCTGCTGCGCACCTCTCCTGGCTACCCGTACGATGATGATTGGATAGCCGGACAGGTGCAACGCGCCGCCCAGGGAATCCCCCCTTCGCTTGCAATTGAGATTGATATTGGCAATCATTATCATTAATGATGGCGTGCTGGAAAAATCAACCGATGTTAATCCGTAAGTTTTATTCTGCTTATCCGCCTAAAGGGCGGATTTTTATCGCCGCGCTGGTCTGCGCGTTCTACGGCATTAACGCTGACGCCAAACCGGATATGAGACCGTTAGGGCCGAATATCGCCGACCGCGGCTCAGCGTATTATCACTTCAACGTTGCTTATTTCGATTCGCTTGACGGCGAACGGCATTATAAGGTCTGGACCGCGATACCGAACGCGGCGCCGCCAGCAGAGGGGTATCCCATTCTCTACGCTCTGGACGGCAACGCGGTGATGGATCGGGTGTCCGACTCGCTGCTTGCGCAGCTTACGCAAAAAACGCCGCCCGTTATTGTGGCCGTGGGCTATCAAACGACATTGCCCTTTGATCAGAACGCCAGAGCCTATGACTACCGGCCGACCGTCAAGGAGAATTCTGCCGATAGCGGGCGGGACTCGCGCAAAAGCGGCGGTAGCGAGGCATTTCGCCAGCTATTACAGAATACTATCGTGGAAAACGTTGAGCGCGGGATGAAGATTGACCCGCGGCGACGGGCGATCTGGGGGCACTCCTACGGCGGATTATTTATTATTGATTCCTGGCTGGCGTCATCCCGCTTCCGGATCTATTTTTCTGCCAGTCCTTCCCTGGGACGAGGCAATGCCTCGTTGTTAGATAAGATGGCTGAGGCAAAAGCCGATGCGTTTAGCCAGAAGTCCCTGTACCTGATGGAAGGGGCGGTTGCGACGCAGCGGGTCTCTTCCGCAGGGGCAGAAGAGACCCGGGGCAACGTCCTGCAGACGGTTTCTCTGCTCAAGAAAAAGGGCGTGGCGGTCAACTGGTGGCCTTATCCCGGGCTGTCTCACGGGGAGATGTTTAACGCCTCGTTGCAAAGCGCGCTGCTTGAGGTAGCAGACGGTACGCTTCGTCGGCGACCGGCTCCAGCCATTCGTTAGACGCCCCTTCTGCAGGGACGGCAACGGCAAGATGCGCAAACCAGCTATCGGCGGCCGCACCGTGCCAGTGTTTGACCCCCGCAGGAATATTCACCACATCCCCGGCGGTAAGCTCACGCGCCGGTTGATTCCACTCCTGATACCAGCCGCGTCCGCCGGTTACCAGCAGGATTTGTCCGCCTTTATGGTGGATATGCCAGTTGTTTCGACAGCCGGGCTCAAACACCACATTGCCGATATTGACGCCTTCCGTGGAGAGCATATTCAGGTAGCTGGTGCCCTGAAAATACTGCGCATAAGCCTCGTTTTTCTTCCCCTTGGGGAAGATACCGTTACCGTCAAATTGTTGGTTCATGGTGTCTCCACAGTTCAGTTTCGGGCTTCAAGCTAGCCATTACGGCTCACCGAACAAAGTGTAGAGAAGGTTCGATTAAATGATAAGATGCTCAAATATGAATACACTGGTGCACATAATTCACCAATGATGAGCAAAGAAAAACTTAACGACTTGCAGGCCTTTGCCACGGTGGCCCAGGAGCGAAGCTTCACCCGGGCCGCAGCCATCCTGGGCGTATCCCGTTCAGCGCTGAGCCATACGCTGCTCGGGCTGGAAGAGCGCCTCGGGGTGAGGTTATTAATCCGCACCACGCGCAGCGTTTCGCCAACCGATGCCGGGACCCGCCTGCTTGCGGTGCTTGCGCCGCGGCTGAATGAAATTGAGAGTGAACTGGCTTCACTGCGCGCTTCACGAGATAAACCCGCCGGAACGGTGCGTATTACCGCGAACGATCACGCCATCGTCACCGTGCTCTGGCCTCGCCTGCGGCCCTTGTTAAATCAACATCCGGATATCAATATCGAATTCAGCGTCGGGTATGAACTCACCGATATTGCCGCCCAACGCTTTGATGCCGGCGTGCGTATGGGCGATCAGGTGGATAAGGATATGATTGCGGTGCGCATAACGCCCGATGTGCAGATGGCGGTGGTCGCCGCCCCCGGCTATCTCTCCGGCAGGGCGACGGTAAAACGTCCAGAGGATCTGATGGCGCATAACTGCATTAATTTGCGTTTGCCCACCCACGGCGCGCTGTACGCCTGGGAGTTCGAAAAGGGGGACCAGAAAACCAGCGTTCGTGTCGAAGGACAAACCGTGTTCAACAATACCTTTCTGATGATGCAGGCCGCGCTGGACGGGGCAGGGATTGCCTATGTTCCCCGCGACTTAGCGGCGCAACATATTGCCACGCAAGCACTGGTGCCGCTGCTCGCCGAGTGGTGTCCTAATTTTCCGGGATATTACCTGTATTACCCGGGCCGACAGCATCTTCCGGCGGCGTTTACGCTGGTGGTTGACGCGCTGCGTTGGCACCGCAGGGAGTGATGTCGGCAGCGCTATGGTTGCGGGCTTCTTAAACTGACCGGGGTCGACGTTGCCAGTAACCGGCAAATAAATACGCTAAATCAGCATTCCCTCTGTCAAGACCATCAGAATGATCGCCAATCGACGCTGATGAGAGAATCTGGGGGCTGGGATGTCGTTACTTATAGTTGGAATTGGGGACATGCTGCTGCATCAATTCAACGATCCAATCAATAAAAACGCGCAGTTTGGCGTTGACATGGCGGTTCGGCGGGAACGCCAGATGCAGGGGCATTGGACTGATACGCCATTGTGAAAATAACGGAATCAAAGAGCCGGCAGCCTGATGTGCCGCTGCCATATAGACTGGTAGCGCAATCACGCCTAACCCGGCTAATCCAGCTTCGAGGTAAGCATTGCCATCATCCACGGCAAGTACATAATTGCCCGTGATTTCAATATGTTCACTCTCACTGCGCAATACCAGAGGATCAATCTTGCTGGTGCGTGAGGATAAGAATCCCACTATGCGATGGTCGGTGTTTTCCAGCTCTCGCGGGTGCGCAGGGGCGCCAAGGCGTTTCACGTAACTGGGGGCGACGTAGACGCCGATTTGCAAATCGCCGACATGGCGTGCGATCAGGGACTGGTCGTTGATTTCGCCACCGCGCAGGACGCAATCCACGTTGTCGCCGATCAGATCCACCACCCGGTCACTCACGCCCATGTCGAACTGGATATCAGGGTAACGTGCGTGGAAAACCGGTAGCGCCGGCACCAGGATGAGGCGGGCCAGTGGACTGGGCACATCCACCCGTAGCCGTCCCCTGGGCGTCATCGCCGCACTGGACAGGCTGTTCTCAGCATCCTCCATGTCCGCCAACAGGCGAATGACGCGCTCGTAGTAGACCGCGCCATCGGGAGTCACACCGAGCCTGCGGGTGGTGCGATGGAGCAATTTGACGCGCAGGCGCGCTTCTAGCTGCTGAATGAGTTGCGTCACCGTGGTTTTGCTCATATGAAGCGTTTGGGCAGCCTTTGTGAAGCTACCTGCCTCTACCACGCGAGCAAAGGCGCGCATCGCATCGAAACGATCCATTCCTGGTCCTCATTTTCACCGATTGTTTGGATATTACAAACAATGATGGACAAAGTCGCTTGTTTATCCACCCGATCTCACACCTGTAAAGTGTCTTTATGTTCACCGGGCTGATTTCGCCCCATTGCAAAGGTACAAACATGACGGCACGCGAAGCAGTTTTTCCGTTTGGTCGGCAGGCGCTCTATGAGCGCAATCGCTATTCACCGGCCATCAAATCTAACGGTTTCTTGTTCGTTTCGGGGCAGGTTGGTAGCCGGGAGGATGGTTCGCCTGAGCCCGATCTGAAAGCGCAGGTCAGGCTGGCATTCAATAATCTTAATGCTGTCCTCGCGGCTGCGGGCTGCACGTTCGGTGACGTGGTTGACGTTACCCTCTTTGTCGTCGATCCCGAGTCAAACCTCGACGCTATCTGGAGTATCCTGCCAGAATATTGGGGGGAAGCGCCTTACCCTACGTTGACCGGGATCGGCGTGACGTGGCTGTATGGATTCAAGTTTGAGATTAAGGTGATTGCCAGGCTGCCCTAAGCGTTACGGAGCCGTGTGGCAGCGGGCGATGGTGGTGACTGCCGAGCGGTCAGAGAGATGGAGGAATACTTGTGAAAGCAGCGGGTTATGACGTGCAAGGCGCTCCCGGCGTCCTGAAATATGTCGATATTCCCGATCCGGTCGCGGAACCTGACGACGTTCTGATTTCTGTCGAGGCTATCTCAATTGAAGGGGGATCTGATCAACCGCCGTTCGACGCCGCCTCCTTGTCCTTCATGGGTCGTCGGCTACGCGGCCGCGGGCAGTCTGACTGTCGATCTGTGGTCGCCAATGCAGTCTAACCAGACACTCATGGGGGTATTCATAGGACCCCTTTTTGAAAGGCACGGAGTTCGGACACGTGTGGACGACATGTTGCAGGCTGTAGCTGCAGGGCGCATCAGGGTTGTCATTGGCCGCATCTTCCCCCAGGCTAACGCTGCCGCGGCCCATAAATTCACTGAGACAGCGAAATCGCTTGGCCGCATCGTTATGAAACCATGAGGCGCGTTTGACCAGTATGAGCGAGTGGCGGTAAGACTGTCTTAGAAGAGTTTTGTAATGGTACTCACTTTCTGTTTTTGAGGCGTTAAGGGACATTTGGGGTACTCCGTCATTGAACCCACTTGATCCCAAAATTCTTCCGCTGTGGAGGAGGAAATGAAAATAAAAAAAGCCTGCTTCAAAAGCAGGCTTTTCAAATTTGGCTCCTCTGACTGGACTCGAACCAGTGACATACGGATTAACAGTCCGCCGTTCTACCGACTGAACTACAGAGGAATCGTGTGAACGAGGCGAATACTACTGGTCTCGTATTTTTGTGTCAACACCAAATTTAACTTGCTGATTCAAATGGCTAAATTTAGCGCAGGTCGTTGTTTTAGTGTACTACCGGGTTATCGCTATCATCTGGCGGGCTATTCTCACGTAATCTCTTCAGTGGATCCTGACGATAAAAAAGGCAGAAACGCTGCCAAAGCGCGGGAAAGCGGGGAGCAAATAACTCTGGCGCGCTGAAGAAGTATTCAGAGAGCACGGCGAAACATTCGGCAGGGTCGGTGGCCGCATACGCATCGATACTCGCGGCGCTTTCACCGACCAGGTCTATCTCATCCTGAATATTGTTCATTGCGGCATGGAGATCGTGTTCCCAGCCCGCCACCTCGCGCAGGGGGATGAAGGGTACGCCGCTTGCGCGATCGCCATTGCGGGTATCCAGCTTATGCGCCACTTCATGGACTATCAGATTGAAACCGGAAGCATCGAAGGAGTCCTGAATATCCAGCCAGTTGAGAACAATCGGCCCCTGCTGCCAGCTTTGACCTGATTGTACGATTCGCTGGTTATGCACCAGGCCGATATCATCTTCCCATTCGTCATCGACGACGAACGGGGCAGGGTAGATAAGCACTTCGTGAAAACCATCTAACCATTCGATACCCAGCTCGAGAACCGGCAGGCAAAACAGTAGCGCGATACGAGCGCTGTGCAGGGGAGTAAGCTCGAGCCCCTGTAAGGCAACCAGACGCTTTTGTTGCAAAAAGCGGGAAGCCATCTGCACTAGCTGCTGCTGCTCATGTTCGGAGAGGTTGGCTAATACGGGAATGGCAAGCGCCTTTTCCCAGGGGATTTCCGCGTTGCCGGACTCTTCATCTGCTTTCCAGGGCCATTTAAATATCATATTGCTCGCAAAGTCGTCACTTGAACTGAATTAAAGAGACAGGAACTATTAAAATGCCAAAGAACCTGGCATTATAGCAACCTCAACAGCGGAGAGATGCCGGAGCGGCTGAACGGACCGGTCTCGAAAACCGGAGTAGGGGCAACTCTACCGGGGGTTCAAATCCCCCTCTCTCCGCCACTTTTCAACAAAATCAATCAGTCGCAAAGCGCTTTTGATTTTGCCCTGCATGAATCCCTGCATTAAAATTTCTTTCTATCGCTCTGTTTTCTCGCCTCTAACGCTGTCTTTTTTACCATGTTGCCTCTTGTTGGGCATCCACTTTTATCCTCTTTAGCTCACAAGCTCACACTCTTAACAATAACTTAGCCCGTCGCGCATCCCTGATAACAAAGCAGTTAACTGCCCTTGCTACACACGGATTCTGTAAGAGTATCTTAAAGAGAATGGATGAAAAGGAGCGAACTCAGGAAAGCAGTAAAAACATGGTTTTGTTGTCGAGTGAGCGCTATGAGACGATAGAGAAACTTATGACCCAGGCCGGAGCTGCCTTGATAAAAACTATCCCGCGCGGATCTGGCGCGGGATCATGTGCCTGTATACGGGAATGATGAAAAGTTTCAATAGTGAGTGGTTGAACTCCTCATGGCATCGCCCGTTTTTATAATGATGCAATCAGTGGTGCATTGCTCCTTTGCCGTCAGAATAACATTTTCTGGAAGCCTGAAATGCATTGACTTGCTCATTAAGATTTGCTCCGCCATCCCCTTGATAGCCCAGGGGGCCGCAAGGGAAATATTGCCAAACTCGTCATAACGTTGTGTTTTAGTAAAGGCATTATAGGCGGGATCTTGAATGTCAAAAAGAACATCCCCCGTAAATGTTTTTCCCACCTTGTAGGAAAGCGCGCTTGCTAATGCGTTTAACTCCGATTTTTGTGGGATAATGAAACCATTAAAGATATTGTATGATGCAGCGATCATCGCGAATACCGTCAATATGGGTAGCGCTTTTTTTGCTATATTGAGTTTGCTTGTCAAGGCATCTACACCAATAATTATAAGAGCGCATATGAAAAATTCCAGTGCTATCAGCGACCTATATGCAGCCCAGTTTTCCTTGACTAGTAAGTTTGGAGAGTAGGCACCAATCCCCATGATAATGAACATGAGAACTTTCATAGGCCCTGATTTGCCTTTTATTATTGAAAGTAAACCTATTGCGCAAATTATTAATGAGAGAGTTGTGAATAAGGGGCCTGGGGTTATATTAAAGTTGTTGATGGCGTTAATCAATGGTTCTTTTATAAACCATTGTAATTTCTCAAGTGGATTATTAGTTAACTCGGCACGTGCAATTGAACTGCCATACAACCATACAGGTACAAATTTTGAAAACAGCAGACTGCCAAGCATGCCGATAAATAAAACAGCGCCACTGATTAAAACAATATTCATGGAAAATGGCTTGTCTTTTTTCAGGCAGTTATCAAGCATGACGAAAAATAAAAATGCCATCGCCGTTGGTTGATATATAGCAAATGCAAACCATAGAATAATGATGGATGCTGCAAATCTTATAATTGTCGTGTTCTTGTTTACGGGTTTTAATGTAGCGTAACTTGTTCCGGCAAGGAGTATAGAGAGTACAAACGGGAAGCATGTCGCCCATGCACTATATACCTGTATTGCCGGCGTCAGGCCTATTAATAAAGGGAGGGTAATTGTTGTGATGTTACGCTCGAATATGTTTCTTTTTTCTATAAATAAAAAGAGGAAAAAGCAAAGCGCAAATACCGTTATTATGGTAAAAAATCTAAGATAGGCAAGGTCATTGATATTATGAACTAGCGTAAAGCCAAGTCGCCTGGCAACGGCATACAAGGGTCTGCCGGATTGCATATCCCATTGAAACGGAGAACCTTTCCCTGAAAAAACATCGGATAGTGTCGACCAATCGTCTGAAAATGCGTAACTAAATATAATAGTTGGGCTATAAACTAAGAAAATTGCTGCAAGGTAAAGCATGGCAATAACTTTTTTAGTGCAAGGAGACATCCGTTCGTCCTCAGTGTTCATTGCTCGCCTCTCATTTCGTGCTTTGCTACCTCTTCGATAAAATATTTTGGCCGATTTTTGGATTCCATATATATTTTCCCAACGTATTCGCCAATTATCCCCAAAGAAAGCATCTGGACACCGCCAAGGAAGAAAATCGCAATCATTACAGATGTCCAACCCGCAACGGTATTTCCCAAAATCTTCTCAATGAAGGCATAGATTGCAGCTAGTGAAGATAGAAGGCATGTGATAACCCCAGCGGCGGCGATCATACGTAACGGGGTAATTGTCAGAGATGTTATTCCTTCTAACGCCAGTGCTACCATCTTTTTCAAGGGGTATTTTGATTCGCCTGCAACCCTTTCATCTCTGCTATAATAAACACTGCTAGACTTATAACCCAACAGCGGAATTAGCCCTCTTAAATATAAATTTTGTTCTTTAAAATCCTTTAATGCTGTCAGTGCGGTACGGCTAAGAAGCCTAAAGTCCGCATGGTTAGGAACCTGATTGACACCGAGCCCTGACATCAGAGAATAGAATTTATTGGCTGTTGCCCTTTTGAATACTGAGTCACTACTCCTGTTGTCGCGTACGCCATAAACAATCTCAAACCCTTCATTATATTTGTCTATCATTTTCTCAATGCAACCTATATCATCCTGTAAGTCTGCATCGATACTTACGGTAACGTCCGTATCCGCGTTTGCTAACCCCGCCAGCAGGGCTATCTGATGGCCCCGGTTCCTTGATAATTTCAGGCCGCGGATGAATGACTTTTCCTGTGATGTGGATTTGATTTGTTCCCAGGTGTTGTCTTTACTGCCATCATCGACAAAGAGGATATAACTATTTCGAGCGATTTTTTCTTTTGCCAGGAGGTTTTTTAATACAGTGGTAAGCCCCTCCAGACAGTATGGGAAGGCGTCTTTTTCATTATAACAAGGAACAACGATTGCTAACGAAGGTATTTGACTCCTCGCGTTGTTTATATTAATTTCTTTCATTTCATTGACCAGTATTTGTTTAGAATAAAACCAGCTGTAGTGTAAATAATCATACCTACAACTTGTGCTGTATAGATAGCATTAGGTATGACGATGAAAAAAACTTTTATTGCTATTAAATTTAAAATATAACAAAAAGCGCATGTGGATACGAATTTGATAAACCTCAGAGGGCTCAATGTCTTTGAGAAAGTGAACTTCGCATTCATAACAAAACTGAAAATAATGCCAACGACATATCCTGTTGCGTTTGAAGGGTAGACTCCCACGCCGGCCTGCATCAGGCCAAATATAGCAATTGCCGTAATTGCTGTATTTGCCAGGCCAACGATAATGTACCTGACCGCTTCTCTGGATGTGTTTTTTTTCAAGGTATGATTAATCATTTATTGATTTACATCAATTTTTAAAGGGGCAGTTAAGAGACTGAATGCGCAATTGATATAAGCAATGAGCTCCTGGAATATAAGTATTTGACGCCAACTCGTGGTCTGTGTCAACCAGGGTTTTTATTACAGTAGACATATTCCTCTGTGGGTATTGTTTTACGCTTCTCCACCCGAGTTTGTTTGGACATGATTATGCCGAATGGCGAGGATATAAAAGCCGGAGAGCTATCGGAGGCGTGAGTTCTGGTGCGGCGATTACCAGGCAGCCCTGCGGTGTTTGTTAATTTGCTACTCTTCCTGCTTAGTCACCTCCTTGTAACTGAAATTTTCAGGACTGAATTTAGCATCAAATGATTTTCTGGCATGGGCATTCTTCAGGCTAAAGACTTACAGGATCAATCACCACCTCCCCAGGAGGTGGTTTAGGGGTGACAACGAAAAAAGCCCGCATTAAGCGGGCTTTAGGTTAATGAGACAATCTTAGAACTGGTAGGTGATACCTACAGCGAACTGATCGTCAGTGGCTGCGCCACTTACCGCCGCGTCTTCATCATCGATCAGATTGAATTTGTATGCGGTGTAAACGTTGAAGTTTTTGTTGAAGTAGTACCAGGTACCCAATTCAACGTAGTTCATGATATCCGCATTGGTGTCTTCTTTGGCACCAAGGTCTTTACCTTTCGCGTAGACATAGCCCAGGGACGGACGCAGGCCGAAATCAAATTGATATTGAACAACGGCTTCGATGTTCTGGGTGTGATTGGCAAAACTGCCAAAAGTCGTTTTCTCCAGCGGAGTCATGTTACGGGATTCGCCATACATGACTGATGCATACAGATTATTTGCATCGTATTTAGCCGCCAGGTTCCAGACTTCAGCTGTTTCGCCCCGCTTGTCCGCAGCTTGCTCATCAGTACGATCGGAGTTGCTGTAGGCGCCAACGAAACCGAAGCCGTCGATGTTGTAGTTAACGGAGAAACCGAAACCGTCGCCGTTTGATTTTTTCGCGGTGGTGTCGTTATTTTTACCCTGATACTGCAGAGCAAAGTTAAGGCCATCAACCATGCCGAAGAAGTCGGTATTACGGTAGGTTGCAACACCGTTGGTACGACCGGTCATGAAGTTGTCGGTGTAAACCAGGCCGTCGCCGCCCCACTCAACCAGCATATCGGTATAACCTGCCGCGTCATAAACCACGCCGTAGTTACGACCATAATCGAATGAACCGTAGTCGCTGAATTTCAGACCGGCGAATGCTAAACGGGTAGCGCTGCCCTGCTGACCTTCCGGTTTGTCCGCTTTGATGTTGTATTCAAACTGGCCATAACCGGTCAATTCGCTGCTAATCTGGGTTTCGCCTTTAATGCCGAAACGCGCATAGGAGGTATCGTCAGAATTGTTGTTGTCGCCATCATGGGTCATGATGTGTTCGCCAACCATTTTGCCGTAGAAATCCAGTTTGTTGCCGTTCTTATTATAGATTTCTGCTGCATTAGCCGCGCCAGCGACTAATAAAGCTGGAACCAGAATTGCCAGTACTTTTCTTTTCATTATATATTCCCTTTTAATCATAATTAATATGAATTGTGTCATTCCTTCCGGGGTGACTATTTGATACTAGCGATTAAGTTCATTTTTCTTTAAATTAAATATGTAACTAAATTATATCTAATATTACAAAATGTTTCCGCTATATTCATTATATTAAAATTATATTGTTTTGTGATAATTTATTTCCTGCATTTATGGCTTTTAATAACATGGACTTATGCTTCTTCGTTGATTGGATTTTGTTGTAGATAAGTTTCATGCATCCTATATGTTGTTATTTAATATTTATTTTACGAATAATTGTTTTGCACGTCTTTAAACGTAGGTTTATCTTTCAGAGGATGATCTGAGTAAGAGTAATGACTGGTGAAATGAGGATTGAAGGAGGGTGAGTGAAAAAGAGCCAGAAATTAAATGCCATTCATAAATTTGTATTATTTAAAAATGGAATAAATTCATTGAATATATAGCCGGCATTATGACAAAGAAGCTGGATGATGCACAAAAATGCATCGGGTAGAGAGATCTGCTGCCTTGCAAGAATTTTCGCTATATAATGTGATGGGTATCACTATTTTTGACTGGCAAGTGATGTTGCTTGTTGAGTTCACGGAGAGCAAATGAATGGAAGATAAAGCGAAAAGAAGTCCTGGTGGGAAACTGGCGCTGTGGGCATTTTATGCTTTTTGTGGTTATTTCCTCTGGGCGATGGCGCGTTACTGGTGGATTGTCGGGCAGATTCAAAGCGTGCCCGGCGCTACGATTGATGGCGAACTTGGTTCAACGGCAGGGAAATGGATTGGCGCTCTGTTGGGATTTCTGGTGTTAGGCATCGTGGGGGCCATTCTTGGCGCAATTGCCTGGTATACGCGCCCTAATGCGCAGATCTATGAACATCACGAATATCACGAATAAAGTTGCTATGCTCGTTGCTGGCCTGTTACCTAAGGAACGTGTATGGACCTTTTTCACTGGCAGCAACGATTTGAAACCTGGCTAACCGAACATCACGCGCAAGGGGATGCGGCTCATGATATTTCGCATTTCCGCCGGGTATGGGCTACAGCGCAGCGGTTGGCCGAAGATACGGATGCTGACCGTCTGGTGATCCTGACCGCCTGCTATTTTCATGACATCGTCAGCCTGGCGAAAAACCATCCTGAGCGTAGCCGCTCTTCTGCGATGGCGGCGGAAAAAACGCTGGCTATCCTCCAGTCAGCTTTTCCTGATTTCCCCGCTGAACGCTACGCGGCGGTTTTACACGCTATTGAAGCGCACAGTTTTAGCGCGGCGATTGCTCCGCGAAGCGAAGAAGCGAAAATCGTTCAGGACGCCGATCGACTCGAGGCGTTGGGGGCGATTGGCCTGGCGCGCGTTTTTGCCGTGTCCGGCGCGCTGAACAATATCTTGTTTGATGCCAGCGATCCCTTTGCCGACCGGCGGGAATTGAATGATAAAACCTACGCGCTGGATCACTTCCAGTGCAAGCTGTTGCGTTTACCGCAAACGATGCAGACTGAAAAGGGCCGGGCAATGGCGATACACAATGCGCGCTTTCTGGTGCAGTTTATGGCCAAGCTCAGCGCGGAGCTTCGTGGAGACCCGATGGCTATTGATGACGAGGTTTTGCAGCGCTTTAACCCACTCGCGTAAAACTGGCTGCGCTATTTATGGTAACCTCTGCAAAAATAGTCGGGCTGGTTGAGGTTATGGCGCAAAATTTATCCAAGGAAAATCCCCCGTCTTTGAAGGTTGAACATACCGGAGAAGATGCGCAGGCGCTATTGCGCCAGCTGATGGCGATATATGATGTCAAAACGCTGGTCGCGCAGCTGGTTGCCGTCGGCGAGCAGCACTGGAGCCCGGCTATACTGAAGCGCGTTGCGACGGTAACGCGCGCGGCAGGTCGTATAACTGCGCAGGAGCAGGCCCACCTGCGCACGCTCTTGCCGCAGCCGCCTGCGCATCATCCGCATTATGGATTCCGCTTCGTCGATCTGTTTGCCGGTATCGGCGGCATTCGTCATGGTTTCGAGGCGATTGGCGGGCAATGCGTGTTTACCAGCGAGTGGAATAAACATGCGGTGCGCACCTATAAAGCCAACTGGTACTGCGATCCTGAGCAGCATTGTTTCAATGAAGATATCCGCGACGTCACGTTGAGCCATCTCCCCGAGGTGAGCGATGAAGACGCGGCGCAGCACATTCGCCAGACAATCCCGCAGCATGATGTTCTGCTGGCCGGCTTTCCCTGCCAGCCTTTTTCGCTCGCCGGCGTATCGAAGAAGAATGCCCTTGGCCGCGCCCACGGCTTTGCCTGCGAAACGCAGGGGACGCTGTTCTTTGACGTAGTCAGGATTATCGCCGCCCGGCAGCCGCCGATATTTGTTCTGGAGAACGTCAAAAACCTGAAGAGCCACGATAAGGGGCGGACGTTTCGTATCATTATGCAGACGCTGGATGAGCTGGGTTATGAGGTTGCTGATGCGGCGCATACCGGAGCGGATGATCCAAAAGTGATCGACGGGCGTCATTTTTTACCTCAGCACCGGGAACGCATTGTGCTGGTGGGTTTTCGGCGCGACCTCAAGCTGCATGAGGGATTCACCCTGCGCGATATTGCCACTCTCTATCCCTCCGTTCGCCCAACTTTCGGCGAGCTGCTGGAACCCGTGGTTGACGACAAATTTATCCTCACCAGAGTGCTGTGGAAATATCTCTATCGCTATGCGCGCAAGCATCAGGAGCGAGGGAACGGTTTTGGCTACGGGCTCGTTGACCCCAAGAATCCGCGCAGCGTGGCGCGTACGCTGTCTGCCCGCTACTACAAAGATGGCGCGGAGATCCTTATCGATCGCGGTTGGGATCGGCCTTTAGGCGAAAAGTCTTTTGACGATGCGGAGAACCAGCTTCGGCGTCCGCGTCGGTTGACTCCCCGCGAGTGCGCGCGTCTGATGGGATTTGAAGCGCCGCAGGGATACCATTTTCGTATTCCGGTATCGGATACCCAGGCCTATCGCCAGTTTGGCAATTCGGTTGTCGTGCCGGTCTTTGCGGCGGTAGCGAAGCTGCTGGCGCCGCGTATAGCAAGAGCGGTGGCTTGCCGTGAGCAAGAGATTGACCATGGCCGATGTCCACGATAAAGCCACCCGCAGTAAAAACATGCGCGCGATCGGCACCCGCGATACGGCGATTGAAAAACGGCTGGCGGGACTGCTGGCGCGTGCAGGATTTTCCTTTACCGTGCAGGATGCCGCGCTGCCCGGCCGCCCGGATTTTGTGGTGGCCGAGTATCAGTGCGTTATCTTTACCCACGGCTGCTTCTGGCATCATCATAATTGCTACCTGTTTAAGGTCCCCGCGACGCGAACTGAGTTCTGGCTGGATAAAATAGCCAAAAACGTGGCGCGCGATCGCCGTGATATCGGCCTTCTGGCGGAGCAGGGATGGCGAGTGCTGGTGGTCTGGGAGTGCGCGCTGCGCGGGCGCCAGAAGCTCAGCGACGAAGCGCTGGGGGAACGGCTGGAGGAGTGGATCTGCGGCGGAGGGAACTGCGCGCAGATCGATACGCAAGGTATAGGTCTGTTAGACGTTACTTCTGCGCCTTACAGGAGGTGATGTCGCGGCGAGCCGGAAGCAGGTACTTGCCGAGCGTGACCAGAACGACGGCGAAGATGATGATTCCCAGCGCCAGCCACTCTACGGCGGATAAGCTTTCGCCGGCAAAACCGGTGCCCAACAGCACGGCGACCACCGGGTTAACGTAGGCGTAGCTGGTCGCCACGGCAGGTGTAACTTTGCGAATCAGATACATATAGGCGTTGATGGCGATAAGCGAACCAAAGATCGCCAGATAGGCGACGGCAAAAATGCCGGACCACGACGGCATTTGGGTTAATTTTTCTCCGGTTAGCGTGGAGGCGATCATCAGCACGACGCCTGCCGCCAGCATCTCAATGGCGCCCGCCATCATCCCCGTCGGTAGCTCGATTCGCGAGCCGTAGACGGAACCAAACGCCCAGCTCATTGAACCGATAAGTATTAGCAGCGCGCCCCAGGGGTTACCGTTCAGGTTGCCGCCGCTGTTGAGCAGTACGATCCCCGCGAGACCAATAGCGATACCCAGCCATTCAAGTTTGCGGGTCGCAATACCAAAAAAACGGCTAAAGCACAGGGTGAACAGCGGCACCGTCGCGACCATGACCGCCGCAATACCGGAAGGTACGTGCTGGTGCTCGGCGAGAGTGACAAAACCATTCCCCACGGCCAGTAGTAACACGCCAATCAGCGCCGCGTTGAGCAGGGGCTTTCGCGCAGGGAGCTTATGGCCGGTTGCCAGTAGCCAGGCGGTCAGCACCGCGCCTGCGGAAAGAAAGCGCACGCCAGCCATCATTAGCGGGGGCCAGCTGGCGACGCCGACGGCGATAGCGAAATAGGTGGAACCCCAGATGATATACAGCGCAAACAACGCCCCGATGAGCGGCAACAGCTGACGGGTAGACATACTTCCTCACGACGGTGCAGAGACAGAAAGGGGAGATATAGTAAACGTGAAAACTCGCGTGCTGGCGAGCGCTTTAATTCGCCTGCTATGGTTAAATTTTTGTTGACTATGGACACTGGTGGGCGAAAAAGCGCTTTTGCTTCATACTTCAGGAGGAACAACCATAAATGAAGGAATGCAATTTTGGCGGGAAGTAGTCTATTAACCTTATTGGATGATATTGCCACTTTACTCGATGATATTTCGGTCATGGGGAAACTGGCAGCAAAAAAAACGGCAGGCGTATTGGGAGACGATTTATCGCTTAATGCTCAACAGGTCACCGGCGTGCGGGCCAACCGCGAATTGCCGGTCGTTTGGGGCGTAGCCAAAGGCTCACTGATCAATAAAGTGATCCTGGTACCGCTGGCGTTATTGATCAGCGCTTTTATCCCGTGGGCGATTACCCCGCTGCTGATGCTGGGGGGGGCGTTTCTCTGCTTCGAAGGCGTCGAGAAGGTGCTGCACAGTCTGCAGGCCCGGAAGCATAAAGAGGATCCGCAGGTTCGCCGGCAGCGGCTTGAGGCCCTGGCGAGCCAAGATCCCATGGCTTTTGAACGGGATAAAGTGAAAGGGGCAATACGTACCGATTTTATTCTGTCGGCTGAAATTGTCGCGATTACGCTGGGGATTGTGGCTGAAGCGCCGTTATTAAATCAGATCCTGATTTTGTCCGGCATCGCGCTGCTGGTGACGGTGGGGGTTTACGGTCTGGTGGGGATCATCGTCAAGCTTGATGATATGGGCTACTGGCTGGTGGAGAAAACCAGTTCGCTGGCGCAGTGGTCAGGCAAGGCTTTATTGGCGATTGCGCCCCGCCTGATGAAAGTGTTGTCCATCGTTGGCACGCTGGCGATGTTCCTGGTCGGCGGCGGCATTGTGGTGCACGGTATTACGCCGCTGCACCATGCCATTGAAAATCTCGCCCATGGGCAGAATGCGGTGATTGCCTCGCTGCTGCCAATGGCCGCCAACCTGGTGCTGGGATTCATCATTGGCGCTATTGTGTTGGCCGGTGTGAAAGCGATTGGCGCTCTTCGTCGTCCGGCGAAGTAAATGTGCTCCTGCTCATGCAAAGTGGTTCAGCTTCGTCTAAGGTAAATCTGTTTCTTCCTGATACCGGAGGCAAAAATGGTCTTGTTGGTCAGTGATGAAGTGAGGCGAAAAAACGGTGGCCCCCGCATGGTCGTTACCGGGTTCGCCAGCGGCATGGTGGAGTGCCGCTGGTATGACGGTTACGGCGTTAAGCGCGAGGCGTTTCGTGAGGATGAACTTATTCGCGGAGGGGGAGGGAAGTCGAATCGCACCTGACCCTTTATCAGCGCCCGGCATTCGTCGGGCGTTTTCATAATAGTGATTATTTTACAAACAGGGAGCGTGGATGACGTTTGCTTCTTTAACTGTGCTGCGAGAAAACGATGGATAAGCTGATGTGGGTGGAAAAATTGCGTCAGATTTTAAGCCCCGGATATGTGGTTAACCTCTGTTTTTTTATCGTCTTCTGCTTCTCCACGCTGCTGATATGGCGTGAGATCAAGGTCCTGGAAGAAGCCTACGTTGCAAACCAGCGCAATAATCTTGAAAACGTGGCCCATGAGTTCGACAGTTTGCTGCAGTTTAATATCGACAGAATGATTTTTTTTCGCAACGGTATGCGGTCGGCGTTGGGTACGCCGTTGGATTTTGCCGCGCTGCGCAAGGCCGAAGAGGATTACTTAACAAAGCGGCACGATCCCATATGGTCGGTTGAGATCCATAACCGCCGGACGCTGCCGATCTACGGCGTCGCGGATGCCTTTGTCGACAGCGACGCGCTGCTTTCCCGTGATAATCCCTTTTCCGGAAATGAGCTCATGGCCACACTGGAGCTGGGTTATATGCTGTGTCTGGCCAATAACAACCGTGGATTTGCGAAACGCATGCTGTACGTGTCGCGCAGCGGTTTTTTTACGACGACCGAGCTGCCGAAAAATTCGACGCAGGCGCTGGCTCTCTATTCGCGGGCAACAGGCGCCGCCTGGTTTACCCGACAAACGCAGCGGAATAATCCTGCTCGCGGTATTGTGTGGCAAACGTTTCCCGATGATGAATCGCAGCGCGAAATGCAGGTGGTGACGGCGTCTATTCCGCTTGATTTCCAGCGCTACTGGCTCGGCGTTCTGGCGATGGATTTCTCGGTACAGGAGATGAAAACATTTCTGGTCAATGCGATCAAAACGGGCGAGGAAGGTGAGTACCAGCTTTATGATAATCGACTCAATTTAATTGCCTCCTCCGCGCCGGGCAACGTGCTGACGCTGCTGTCGCCGCGTGAACAGGAGATGCTAAGCCGCGCCTCTTCCCATGAGAATCAGGGCGGAATTCGCCTGGTCACGCGCTATATCAGCTGGGAAAATTTACGCAATTTTGATGGGGTGCTGATCCGTATCCATACTATCCAGGAAGGGGTCCGCGGTGATTTTGGCAGCATCACCATCGCGCTGATGCTGATGTGGTTAATGTTCACTTTGATGCTGCTGATCTCCTGGCTGGTCATTCGTCGAATGGTGCGCAACATGAGCGTGCTGCAGACCTCGCTGGAATGGCAGGCCTGGCATGATGCGCTGACCCGTTTATTAAACCGCGGCGCGCTGTTTGAACGTGCCATTGCGGAAACTCGCCTGAGCGAGCGTCTGAAGCGGCCTGTGGCGGTAATTCAGCTCGATCTGGATTATTTTAAAAGCGTTAACGATCGCTTCGGTCATCACGCGGGGGATCGCGTGCTGTCGCTGGTGGCCAGCACTATCGCCAGCCATATTCGGCAAGGCGATCTGGCGGGGAGGGTTGGCGGGGAGGAGTTTTGTATTGTGCTGCCCAACACCCCGTTAAAAGAAGCGCAGGTGATTGCTGAACGGATCCGTATCCGGATCAATAGCCGCGAAATTTTGCTGGGTAACAGCATTTCTTTGCGTATTACCGCTTCGCTTGGGGTGAGCGGTAGCGATGATACCGGCGAATATAACTTCGAAAATTTGCAGTCAGTCGCCGATCATCGCTTGTATCTGGCCAAGCAGAACGGGCGCGATCGGGTCTGTGCCGAAGGGTGAAAGAAATTTCTCTTGTGAATAAATTGAATTGAAATCATCCACTATGGTTATTTTAGTGAGATTATTCTTAAAAATCGTTTAGCGGCAATCGGACGTTCGTAGAAGAACGAAGGGTTGCAGTCCTTGCCTGGCGAGCTTTGCCAGTGTGGCGGTAATGCTAAGCCACATTTTTCAATAATTTGCTTCATGAATGTTTGTTGTCATGCAAAATAATTGAGGGTAATGTTTGTAGCGCATCGGAAATCCTGGTGTAACGAATTTTCAAGTGCTTCTTGCATTAGCAAGCTTCATCCCGACTCCTGCGAGTCGGGATTTTTTTCGCGCAGAATTCAGCGGTTGGCTTCGGTGACGCTGAAGTCATGGATATCGAGTTCAAAGGCCTCAGCCAGCTCGCGCCAGGTATGGTAATCCCGGCCATCAATACTGACGCGGTGGGGATCGTCTTGCGTACGCTGCACTTCACTTTCGCTGATTTCATTAATCGCCGCCAGCAGGGCGTCAACATCAACGCCGCCTGCGCCATTATTTTCTTTGGCGGTTTTCATTTCGGCTACCTCGCTTAACTCAGATAGGGCCTCTTAAGTATAGACGGTCTACAAAAACAGCAGTTACCGGGCCGGACACTGCGCGATCGCCTGTTTTGTTCTACACTGGCTCAAAAATAGAGGAGATGAGTTATGCAGGTAAACGATCGTGTCACGGTGAAGACCGATGGCGGCCCACGTCGATCGGGTGTTGTGCTGGCGATAGAGTCGTTTAGCGAAGGGGTGATGTATCTGGTTTCGCTGGAAGATTATCCGCTCGGCATCTGGTTTTTTAACGAGAACGGGCATCCCGACGGTATTTTCGTTGAGCGGGACGAGTGACTTGCCGTAAGTGAACTGGCGGCAGCGGCCGCCAGCGTCTTTCAACGCAGGTTGACATGAATTCCGGACGTGATGTTTTCAGTCAGTCGTACGATGTGATAAATCACCTGTTTATTGTGGGTGTGAATTTTCTTTTTAATATTGCCCTTGTGCGATGAGACGGTCTTCGCCTTAATGTTCATCTGCGCTGATATGTGCGAGGTTCCGTGACCAGCCATCCACATCTGCAGCATATTTGACTCGGTCTGGCTTAAAGACAGCGTGGGGATATTAAGCCGGGCAGCACGATAGTTCTCATATTTCAGGCGGATGGCGAGAATGTCATCGAGGTCTTTTTCGGTCAGAGATTTAGAGCAAATAAGTAAGTTTTTGCGCACCAGCAGGTAGTGGTTGAAATGAATATTCGCCAGCGACATAAAGATCACAAATAGCGTCGCAGGATACTGGCTAATGATTTGCCGGATTAGCTGGTTGCTGTCTTCATGATGAATAAAGCAATCTTCGTTGATAAATACCACTGAAGGTCGGCTGGTCTCACAGAGGGCTTTCAGGCTTGGCGCACTGTGTACTTCAGTGATATCTCGCTTCCTTACCCCCCTGCCAGTGAGGTACCCGGTTAATCCCAGCCGGGTGAAGCTACACAAATCCATAATAATCGTTGACATGACCCATCCTCAATCAACACGTAACGATAATTTATTCCTCGCCGACAAGCGATGAAGTCCATTTAGTTAGCAATTAAAACGACTGCTGCCATGAAACCATTAGGCAGCCTGAACTATTTCGTATAAGCCCCATAATTTGCCAGGAATATTCTCAAAGTAAAGGCTACAAATCGCTATGTGGAGGAAATAAAAACATTAAATACCCGTCATATATAGGATGGCCATTATGGCGGTATTTTAAAATAGGATTATCCTTATATTGAATGATTAAAATAACATCTTCTGATTTATCGGTTTTATAAGATGAGTAAGAATAACTTAACATTCGAAGGCAATTTTTAGCCATATTGGCTGAGCCGGCCGCGTCTTGCTGCGCCGCTCCCCGATCCGGGAAGGGTGGCGAGCTTAACGCTTTAATGCCACAATGTTTTTTTATCGGTTTGTGGGATGGATGATGAAAAAGATAGTGTTTGCTGCAGCTCTGCTGACCCTCGCCGGGTGCGTTCAGGTTGATAGCTACAGCGATGTTGTTAAAGCGCCAGCGCCGACAGGGCTGGAAGGATACTGGCAATCGGCAGGCCCGCAGAGCGAGATGATGAGCCCGGAGGCGATCGCCAGCCTGATAGTGACTAAACAGGGTGACACGCTTGACTGTCGTCAGTGGCAGCGGGTCATCGTCCTGCCGGGGAAATTAATGAAGCGTGATGACGCGGTTTATAACGTCACCTCCGCTTTGGACGTCTATCCGATTGAGCGCGAAGGCGATACCCTGAGCTACGATCGGATGACGCTTAAAAGGGTGGATCGTCTCACCCCGGAGTGTGAACTGGCACGGAAAAAAGCGTCGGCGGATAAAAACGGACAATAAGCTTTTTGCGGGCTGAAAACCTTCTCAGCCCGCGGTGTTTCCCCGTATTTTACAGCACCTCTTCAATAACCCAGACGCTGACGCTGCCGCCGTTACAGGTAAAGATGCCGTTTCCTTCATCGTCGGTTTCAATGACCTCCTCACGGTTGCCGAGAAAATCCCGCCAGCGTTTATTACGGTAGTTTTCGCCCAGAGGCAGCGTTTTTTCGCCGTCGTCGCCGTTGGAAAGCACCACCACGCAGCCCGGATCGTCCTCGGTGCCGCTTCGGCTGAAGGCGATACAGTTCGGATGGTCGAACCACAGCGTTTGTACGCCGTGAGCAAAACGCTGACGGGCATCGATCAGCTCATGTAATTGCTCGATCACCGGCATCTCAATGGCGTAGGTCTCGCCGTCGCCGCCGGTATCCTCATAGCTGGCGCCGAACAGATCGGCATAAAAGACTGACGGAACGCCGTTCTCACGTAACAAAATCAGCGCATAGGCCAGCGGCTTGAACCAGGCCTCAACCGGCGCCTCCAGCGCCTGCAGCGGCTGGGTGTCGTGGTTAGTCACCAGAGTCACAGTGTGGAACGGGTCGGCTTCCACCAGCGTGCCGCTAAAAATCTGGCTCATGTCGTAATCGCGACCCTGCCGCGAGGCTTCATGGAATTTCATCTGCAGGGGGGCGTCGAAGAGCATCGTCTTGCCGTCAACCATGGCGATATACTGCTGGAGCTTATCGACTTCATGCGACCAGTATTCCGCGACGATAAACAGCGGTTTTGTCGCGACCTCCTGGACGTGGTCGATCCACTCTTTATAAAACCAGGCGGGGATATGCTTAACCGCATCGAGACGGAAGCCGTCGCAGCCGGTTTGTTCCATCACCCAGCGCGCCCAGTACTTAATCTCCTCGGTCACCGCCCGATTACGAAAGTCGATATTTTCGCCCATCAGATAGTCGAAGTTACCCATCTCATCATCGACCTGATCGTTCCATCCCTCCCCGGTATAGTCGTTGACGATTTTAAACACGCCATCTTCGTCGGGATTCTCGATATGATCGATGCCGCTGAAGCACTTATAATCCCAGATGAATTCAGAGTATTGGCCGGCCCGTACCGGGAAGGTGTAGCGCGTCCAGGCTTCACACTCAACAATCTCATCGGCGATCTGCGTGCGGTCGTTTTGATCAACACGCTGAATGCGTACCGGCTCTTTCTCATCCGCGCCCATTTTATGGTTGACCACCACGTCGAGCAGCACGGCGATATCGTGCTGGCGCAGCGCGGCGATAGCGGCCAGTAGCTGGGTTTTATCGCCGTATTTAGTGGCGACAGACCCCTTTTGATCGAACTCGCCGAGATCAAACAGATCGTAGCAGTCATAACCGACCGAATATCCTCCGGAGGCTCCCTTATAAGCTGGGGGCAGCCAAATCATATTGATACCGATTTCATTGAGGTTCGGCGCCAGGGCCTCGACTTCACGCCATAATTCGCCGCCGGTGGGGTAGTACCAGTGAAAGCACTGCAGTAACGTGGGGTTTTTCATCTTCCATGCTCCAGACGTCATCAAGCTGACTATTGCAGTATGAGAGATATCCAGCAAAATGCAGACGTTTCGCCTACGTTTTCCCTATGCCCTAAAAGGCATCATATATAATAATTTGGAATAAGATGTAGCGTATCGATGTTGGTGACCGGGGCTAAACGCCTTACACTATTGCAAAATATCACTCTGTTAGGGGTATCTATGAAATTAGCACTTCTGGGTCGTCAGGCGCTGATGGGCGCAATGGCCGTTGTATTAATGGCTGGCGTCAGCGCAAAAACCTTTGCGGCTGAAAATCTGCTCAATCAGGTTAAAGAGCGCGGCACGTTACGCGTTGGCCTGGAAGGGACTTATCCGCCATTCAGCTACCAGGGAGATGACGGTAAGCTGACCGGTTTCGAGGTGGATTTTGCTAACGAGCTGGCAAAACACCTTGGGGTGAAAGCTGACCTTAAACCCACTAAGTGGGACGGCATGCTGGCTTCGCTGGATTCTAAACGTATCGATGTGGTGATCAACCAGGTCACTATTTCCGATCAGCGTAAGAAAAAATATGACTTCTCTACGCCGTACACCATCTCCGGGATTCAGGCGCTGGTGAAGAAAGGTAACGAAGGCGTGATCAAAACCGCTGCCGACCTGAAAGGTAAGAAAGTTGGCGTTGGCCTGGGCACCAACTATGAAGAGTGGCTGCGCCAGAACGTACAGGGCGTCGACATTCGTACTTATGATGATGACCCGACGAAATATCAGGATCTGCGCGTAGGCCGTATCGACGCTATCCTGGTTGACCGCCTGGCGGCGCTGGATCTGGTGAAGAAAACCGGCAATACCCTGGCTGTAACCGGGGAAGCTTTCTCCCGCCAGGAGTCCGGCGTTGCGCTGCGTAAAGGTAATGAAGACCTGCTGAAAGCGGTTGATGGCGCCATTGCGGATATGCAAAAAGACGGCACCCTGAAGGCGCTGTCGGAAAAATGGTTTGGCGCTGACGTGACGAAGTAACGACCGGCGATGAAAAAAGGCGCTCTTGATAGCGCCTTTTTTTATTTCGTGCGCCATAGCGTGCATAATCAAGGATAACTCAGTCAGGAGGTATTATGTCACTGCAAAATTTAACCCTTTTCCCGCGTCTGGAACTGATTGGCGCGCCGACGCCGCTTGAATATCTGCCGCGCTTGTCCGATTACCTTGGCCGCGAAATCTTTATCAAGCGTGATGATGTGACCCCGCTTGCGATGGGCGGCAACAAACTGCGTAAGCTTGAGTTCCTGGCGGCTGATGCGCTGCGGGAGGGGGCGGATACGCTGATTACCGCAGGGGCCATCCAGTCCAACCACGTGCGCCAGACGGCGGCCGTGGCGGCAAAACTGGGCCTGCACTGCGTGGCGCTACTGGAAAACCCAATCGGCACCCGGGCCGAGAACTACCTGACTAACGGTAACCGTCTGCTGCTTGACCTGTTTAATACTCAGGTCGAAATGTGCGACGCGTTGACCGATCCGAATGCGCAGCTGGAAGAGCTGGCGACCCGTATCGAGGCTCAGGGCTACCGTCCGTACACGATCCCGGTTGGCGGTTCGAACGCGCTGGGCGCGCTGGGCTACGTGGAGAGCGCGCTGGAAATTGCCCAGCAGTGCGAAGGAGCGGTTGAGCTCTCCTCCGTGGTCGTCGCGTCCGGCAGCGCCGGTACGCATGCGGGCCTCGCCGTGGGGCTTGAGCAACTGATGCCCAATGCCGAGCTTATCGGCGTGACCGTGTCGCGCAAGGTGGCCGACCAGCTGCCGAAAGTGGCTGCGCTGCAGCAGGCGGTGGCCAATAGCCTGGAGCTGGAGGCAAAGGCTGGGATTCAGCTCTGGGATGACTACTTTGCGCCGGGTTACGGGACGCCGAACGACGAAGGGATGGCCGCTGTGAAGCTACTGGCGCAGCTGGAAGGTATCCTGCTGGATCCGGTTTATACCGGGAAGGCGATGGCTGGACTGATTGATGGCATCAGCCAGAAACGCTTTAAGGATGAAGGCCCAATACTGTTTGTTCACACCGGCGGCGCCCCCGCGCTGTTCGCCTATCATCCTCATATCTAATGCAGAACACATAGAATGCAAGAGAGTATCAAACTGGTGATCGATTCTGCGCCTTTTCTGCTGAAAGGCGCGGTATTTACCCTACAGCTCAGCATCGGCGGCATGTTTTTTGGCCTGGTGCTGGGGTTTATTCTGGCGCTGATGCGTATGTCGCCCGTCTGGCCGATTAAGTGGCTGGCGCGGATGTACATTTCCATCTTTCGCGGAACGCCGCTGATAGCGCAGCTGTTCATGATCTATTACGGCTTGCCGCAGTTTGGCATTGAGCTGGATCCTATTCCCGCGGCGATGATCGGCCTGTCGCTCAATACGGCGGCCTACGCGGCGGAAACGCTGCGCGCAGCGATTGCCTCGATTGATAAAGGGCAATGGGAGGCGGCAGCGAGTATCGGGATGACGCGCTGGCAGGCGATGCGCCGCGCTATTCTTCCCCAGGCGGCGCGCGTGGCGCTACCGCCGCTGTCCAACAGTTTTATCAGCCTGGTGAAAGATACGTCGCTGGCGGCGACGATCCAGGTGCCGGAACTGTTCCGCCAGGCCCAGTTGATCACTTCCCGGACGCTGGAGGTTTTCACCATGTACCTGGCCGCTTCGCTTATCTACTGGGTAATGGCAACGGTGCTTTCTACGCTGCAGAACTATTTTGAAAATCAGCTGAACCGCCAGGAGCGAGATCCAAAATGAGTGCGATTGAAGTCAAAAACCTGGTGAAAAAATTCCATGGCCAAACGGTGCTCCACGGTATCGACCTTGAGGTTCAACAGGGTGAAGTGGTGGCGATCATCGGTCCCAGCGGGTCGGGGAAAACGACGCTGCTGCGCAGCATTAATCTCCTGGAGCAGCCGGAAAGCGGCACGATTCGCGTTGGCGACGTGACGATCGATGCCGCGCGCAGCATTAACCAGCAAAAAGCGGCGATTCGTCGTCTGCGTCAGCATGTGGGCTTTGTGTTTCAGAATTTTAATCTGTTCCCCCATCGTACAGTGTTGGAAAACATTATCGAAGGGCCAGTCATCGTCAAAGGGGAGGATAAAAATGAATCCATCGCCCGGGCGCGTGAACTGCTCACGAAAGTTGGGCTTACCGGTAAAGAGAATAGCTACCCGCGCCGTTTGTCCGGCGGACAGCAGCAGCGCGTGGCGATAGCTCGCGCGCTGGCGATGCGTCCCGATGTCATTCTATTTGATGAGCCAACGTCGGCGTTAGATCCGGAGCTGGTCGGTGAGGTCCTCAATACCATTCGCCAACTGGCTCAGGAGAGGCGCACGATGGTTATCGTGACCCATGAAATGAGCTTTGCCCGTGACGTTGCGGACCGTGCTATTTTTATGGATCAGGGGCGCATCGTTGAACAGGGAGAAGCGAAATCCCTGTTTGCTAACCCTCAGCAGGCGCGTACCCGGCAGTTCCTCGAAAAATTCCTGATGCAATAATTTCTTTGCGCTGGCCGCATTCGCTCAGGCGGATGCGGCAGGCCGCGAAGAATTTCCGCTTTATCAGCAAAAAAAGCCTCCCCAGATATTGGCGCTCATCAACGGCGATACATCTGTCAAGGTTTTGTGCCACGTCAATTGGCATAATTTTTTAACGCGTCTGGCGCTTTTGCCAACCGCAGTCTAATAAATGCGGTGGCTACCATTTTTTATACATATAAGCAGGATTTATGTGTTAGTTTTATGTATTTATAATAATGATTATCACTCAGGAGTTATTTGGTCAGTTATGAGGGACAATGATTTTTTCAGCTGGCGGCGGGAAATGCTGCAACAATTTCAGTCAGTTTCTGCAGGCGAGGGGGTTTTTCATCTTCTCCAGCAGCAGGCAAAAGGGCTGGAATATGACTACTTCGCACTCTGCGTACGGCATCCCGTGCCTTTTACTCGCCCCAGGGTAACGCTGCAATCAACCTATCCGCAGGCCTGGATGGCGCATTATCAAGCCGAGAATTATTTTGCGATCGACCCGGTACTGCGTAAGGAGAATTTTCTTCGTGGGCATTTGCCCTGGAACGATAAGCTATTCAATGATACGCCTGAATTATGGAACGGCGCGCGCGACCACGGATTACGCAAGGGCGTGACGCAGTGTCTGACGCTGCCTAACCATGCTCAGGGATTCCTGTCGGTTTCAGGCGCAAGCCATAGCCAGGGCCCTTTTGCGGAAGACGAACTGGAGATGCGCTTAAGAACCCTAACCGAATTGAGCCTGCTGACGCTATTGCGCCTGGAGGACGAGATGGTTATGCCGCCGGAAATGAAATTTAGTCGACGTGAACTGGAAATTTTGAAATGGACAGCAGAAGGGAAAACCTCGGCTGAGGTCGCAATGATTCTGTCTATCTCTGAAAATACCGTCAATTTCCACCAGAAGAATATGCAGCGAAAATTCAATGCGCCAAACAAAACCCAAATTGCCTGCTACGCCGTAGCGACGGGCTTAATTTGATTTAATTGGTTGTTCTGCGTGCCAGACGTAAGACCGGCTGTTAGTAATACCTTCAGCCGGTAAATGATTACTGACGATATGCCTGTTTAATTTGCTTAACGGTGCTGGAGAATACGGCAGCCTGAGCCTCATCTTCCATCTGCGCGATTTGCTTTTCCATTTTAATAATCACGCGGCCTGCATCAGCCTGACCCATGGCCTGCAGCATCAGCGTTATCATTGCTTTCAGGCACGAAACTTCCTGTGCCAGTTCTTGATTATTTTCCGCAGTGGAAAAATCTGGTGTGCTCATCGATATCCTCGGTTGCTTTCTGCGCAAATGCGCATGACTAAAAGTGAAGGCGGCGCAGTATACCACAAGCAAAGGAAAAAAAAGGAGTGCTGGATTTCCGTTCTCTCATCCGAATGGTGAATGATTTAATTCACTGAATAATGCGTATTCATGAGGTCTAAGCGGGCTAATTTTTTCATGGCGCTGTTTTCGTGTTAATAATTGTTACATATTCAGGCGCTTATTTATCACCTACGCAATGTGTTGTGTTTTTACGTAATCTGTATGATGAATGTTAAAAAATAACTATTGCACAACTCTATGTTATGTATGGCTTTCCAGCAGGTGTGCAGACAAATTTCCATCGCGGCGGAAGAAATCTTTCCAACAACATTTTTTGGCTTTTAAAATTAGGTTAAAACCCGGTAATATGTGGGAGATAAGCTATCAGTAGCGTTATCCCTAATTCTGGAGAATATTCCTTTGATCAACGTCCTTCTTGTTGATGACCACGAACTGGTGCGCGCAGGGAT
>ENA-UOZS01000005-UOZS01000005.1-food-metagenome-genome-assembly--contig:-NODE-5-length-158943-cov-18.055146_pt1 | contig 158943 bp, 147 predicted proteins | sample MGYA00249875_ERZ772737 | MGnify/ENA primary metagenome ERZ772737 (study PRJEB29005, sample SAMN08379463) | food metagenome | isolation source: cheese - non spiked | study: EMG produced TPA metagenomics... | reverse complement strand
ACCGTTAATCAAAAGGTTATTTTGCATAGCATTATCCTGTATCGGTATTTTATTTTCCGTTTTCAGCGCTGATGTCGCCGTCACGGGTGAGCCACCAGGCCCCCAGAATCGGAATCATCGTTACCACCATCACCAGCAGCGCGACCACGTTGGTGACCGGGACATCGCGCGGGCGTCCGAGCTGATTGAGCAGCCAGAGCGGCAGCGTACGCTCGTGTCCGGCGGTAAAGGTGGTAACGATAATTTCATCAAACGACAGGGCAAACGCCAGCATCCCCCCCGCCAGCAGCGCCGAACCCAGATTGGGTAGCACCACGTAGCGAAAGGTTTGCCAGCCCGTTGCGCCTAAGTCCATCGACGCTTCCACCAGGCTCCAGGAGGTCCGGCGAAAGCGGGCAATCACGTTGTTAAACACCACCACGACGCAGAAGGTCGCGTGGCCCACGACTATCGTCAGCAGTCCCGGCTCCAGATTGACGGCCTTAAAGGCGGTAAGCAGCGCCAGTCCGGTAATAATGCCCGGCAACGCTATCGGCAACAGCAGCAGTAACGACACGGCGTTCTTGCCAAAAAACGCGCTGCGCCACAGCGCACCTGCAGCCAACGTGCCAAGGACCAGCGCGATGGTGGTGGAAAGCGCGGCAATCTTAAGTGACAACGTCACGGACTCGATAATATCGCCGCGCCCCGCCGCTGCGCTAAACCAGCGCAGCGTCAGGCCCTGCGGCGGAAAGCTGAAGGCGGCGTCTTCGGTATTAAACGCATAGAGGGCGATAATCAGCAGCGGGAAATGCAGGAAGATCACCCCGCCCCAGGTTGCCACCTTCAGGAGCAGCGGCGCGCGTTCAGAGTGCATCAAACGCTCCCAGACGTTTCACGAACGCCAGATAAAGTGCAATTAGCACGATCGGCACGAGGGTAAAGGCCGCCGCCATCGGCATATTGCCAATCGCCCCCTGCTGGGAATAGACCATATTGCCGATAAAGAACCCCGGCGGCCCCACCAGCTGTGGGACGATAAAATCGCCGAGCGTCAGGGAAAAGGTAAAAATCGATCCCGCGGCAATGCCGGGAATCGCCAGCGGCAGCACCACGTAGCGGAAGGTCTGGCGCGGACGGGCGCCAAGATCGGCGGAGGCCTGAAGCAGCGACGGCGGCAGGCGCTCCAGCGCGGCCTGCACCGGCAGGATCATAAACGGTAGCCAGATATAGACGAACACCAGAAAGCGGCCCAGACCGGAAGTCGACAGCGTATTGCCGCCTACCGCCGGGATCGTCAGCATCAGGCTCAGCAGGCTTTCCAGCCCCAGATGGCGCAGAAACCACTGCGCGACGCCATCTTTCGCCAGCAGCAGCGTCCAGGCATAGGCTTTGACGATATAGCTCGCCCACATCGGCAGCATCACGGCGATATAGAAAAACGCCTTCATCTTGCCGCGGGTATAGCGGGCCATATACCAGGCCATAGGCAATGCCAGGATCGCGCTGGCGATCGTTACCGACAGCGCCATCATCAGGGTACGGAGAATGATGTCGTAGTTTGCCGGGTTAAACAGCGCCCGCAAATTGGCCAGCGTCAGGTCCTGGGTCACCGACATGGTGAAATCGTCGAAGGTGTAGAAACTTTGCCATAGCAGGGTCAACAACGATCCCAGATAGACAATGCCGAACCACATCAGTGGGCCAAGTAGAAGCAAAAACAGGGCCAGCGAGGGTTTACGCCAGAACAGCGCGGATAAGCGCCCGGGAGAAGCGGACGGACTCGCCATCGTCATATCAGCCCCCGCTCTCCAGCGGCACCATCGCCGCGCGCGACCACGAAGCCAGCACCGTTTGCCCCACCGGCGGCGCGTTTAACGCGGCGTGACCATCAACGTTCGCCTGGCTCACCAACAGCTTCTCGCCATCGGCCAGCTTGAGCTCGACCCGGGTCGCGGCCCCCTGATACTGTACCGCCTGCACCACGCCCGCAATCTGGATCTCGCCGGCGGCATTCAGGCGAATATGCTCCGGACGCAGCGACCAGGATCCCGCCATCGCGCAGAGCTTGTGCGCCCGTTCTCCGCTGAACACGTTGGCGGTACCGACAAAGCCAGCCACAAACGCCGTTTTCGGCCGCAGATAGAGGTCCTGGGGCGCATCAATCTGTTCGATTCGCCCGTTATTAAACACCGCCACGCGATCGGACATCGACAGCGCTTCCCCCTGGTCATGGGTCACAAAAATAAAGGTGATGCCCAGCGCCTGCTGCAGTTTTTTCAGCTCCAGCTGCATCTGTTCACGCAGTTTTAAATCCAGCGCGCCGAGCGGCTCATCCAGCAGCAGGACCCGCGGCTGATTTACCAGCGCGCGGGCGATCGCCACCCGCTGGCGTTGGCCGCCGGAAAGCTGCGATGGCCTGCGCGCGTGCACAAACGCGAGCGCGACCCTCTCCAGCGCCTCCATCGCGCGGGCGTGCCGCTCCTTTTTGCCGATCCCTTTGACCATCAGCCCGTAGGCGACGTTATCGAGCACCGACATATGCGGAAACAGCGCGTAATCCTGAAAAACGGTATTGACGTCGCGCTGCCACGGCGGCAGCTCGCTGGCCGGTTTACCAAAAATGCGAATCGCGCCGCCAGAGAGCTGTTCAAACCCGGCAATCAGGCGCAGGCAGGTGGTTTTGCCGGAGCCGGAGGGCCCCAGCATGGAGAAAAACTCACCGTCGCGAATGGCGATGCTGACGCCATCCACCGCCCGTACGTCGCCGTACAGCCGCGAAACATTATCGAACTCTACCGCGTGCATATTGTTCGCCTCCGGCCACTTAACGACCGCCCATAATCGCGATGTAGTCCTGGGTCCAGCGGCTGTAGGGCACGAATTTCCCGCCTTCCGCGACCGGCGTTTTCCAGAACGCGATTTTGGTGAACTCGTTGTAGCCGTTGGTCTCGCAGCCCTTATCTCCCAGTAGCGTACTGGCTTTACACCCTGCTGGAACCACCGGCAGCGAACCAAACCAGGCGGCGACATCGCCCTGGACTTTCGGCGTCAGCGACCAGTTCATCCATTTATAGGCGCAGACCGGATGTTTGGCGTCGCTATGCAGCATGGTGGTATCCGCCCAGCCGGTGACGCCCTCTTTCGGGAAAACGGTGGCAATCGGCTGGCCTTCCGCTTTCAGGCCGTTGGCCTGATACGGCCAGGCGCTGGAGGCCACGACGCCTTCGTTTTTAAAATCACTCATCTGTACGGTGGTATCGTGCCAGTAGCGATGAATCAGGGCGTGCTGATCGCGCAGAACTTTGAGTACCGCCTGATATTGCGCTTCGGTGAGCTGATAGGGATCGGTGATGCCGAGCTGCGGCTGAGTGGCTTTGACAAACAGCGCAGCGTCGGCAATATAGATCGGCCCGTCATAGGCCTGCACCCGGCCCAGGTTGGTTTTGCCGTCCGGCAGGTTTTGTTTGACGAACACCGCGCTCCAGCTATCCGGCGGCGTCGGGAAGGTTTTCGTGTTGTACATCAGCAGGTTCGGCCCCCACTGGTACGGAGTGCCGTAAACCTTACCGTTGACGTTGAACCACGCGCCTTTTTCCACCCTCGGGTCGAGGGACTTCCAGTTGGCGATCAGCGCGGTGTTAATCGGCTGTACGCGTTTGCCCATAATCAGGCGCAACGAAGCGTCGCCGGAGGCGGTGACCAGGTCATAACCGCCTTTCGCCATCAGGCTGACCATCTCGTCGGATGTGGCGGCGGTTTTAACATTGACCTGACAGCCTGACTCTTTTTCAAACTGGCTGACCCAGTCGTAGCTTTTATCGGTCTGTCCCCGTTCGATGTATCCCGGCCAGGCGATAATATCGAGACGGCCTTCGCCTTTATCGAGAGAAGTCGGCGGCTCGGCGGCCTGCGCCGTCAGGAAAACCATACCCAGCACGCATAGGCTGCCACGGGCAATTTTATTGCTCATCGGGTCTTACTCCTGTCACAAGAAAATGAGCGGCAGCCGTGCCGTAAAAATATCTCCCTTAATAACAGTAGACGGCGCGCTATGGCCCCCCGGGGAAATTTATTCAGGTTGTGACAAGGGGCGCATTACGCAAAAAACGAGATTCACGCGATAACTTTATGGATTATAGACAAGGAGTTAGCGAGATAATACGACTATGCAAATTTCCTATGGCTCGTGCCGGTAAAATAATAACCGGCATGATACCGGAGAGCCTTCCGTGGCTTATTTTTCGGCAGCGGATAATTGCCGGATATAAACAAAACCGCAGCGTGGTGCCCTCCCTTTTAACCGCTGCCGCGCATGCCTGACGGGCGCAGTTTTAGTCAGGTCAGCATCTCGCGAATCAGTTCGCCCAGCCGTTTAACCCCCTGTTCTTCTTTTTCGCCCCAGCCCCAGGCGGTATTAAAGCGGAAAAATGCGGTCCAGCTGGCGGTGGTGGAAAACATTTTCCCCGGCGCAATGCTGATGTTATACGCCAGCGCGCGGGCGCTCAGTTCCCCCGCATCGCTCCCGGTGGGGAGCTCAAGCCAGAGAAAATAGCCGCTATCGCTATGATGAATTTTCACCTCTGCCGGAAGATGACGCAGCAGCGCCTGCCAGGCCAGCTGCTTGCGCTCGGCAAGCTGGCGGCGCAAACGCCGCAAATGGGCGTCGTAGCGCTTGGTCGAGAGGTAATCCACCAGCGCCAGCTGCATTGGCGAACTGGTAGAGAGGGTGCTCATCAGCTGTAGCTGCTGAATACGTCGGGCGTGCTTACCCGCCGCCACCCAGCCGATACGGAATCCGGGGACCAGACATTTGGAGAAGGAGCTGCAGTGCAGCGTCATATCGTCGCGATCCCAGTACTTTGCCGGCAGCGGTTTCTCACGGCCAAAGTAGAGCTCGCTGTACACATCATCTTCAATCAGCATCACGTTATAGCGCGCCAGCAGCGCCACCAGCCGCGCTTTTTTCCCCGCGCTGAGGGTAAAACCGAGCGGGTTTTGGCCGTTGGTCATCAGCCAGCAGGCTTTAACCGGATAGTTCTGCAATGCCTGCTCCAGCGCGTCGAGATCAATCCCCTCTTTGACGTCGGTCGCCACCGACAGCGCCTTCAGGCGCAGCCTCTCCAGCGCCTGCAGCGCCCCGTAGAAGCAGGGGTTTTCCACCACCACCCAATCGCCGGGTTCGGTGACGGCCTGCAGGCTAAGGTTTAACGCCTCCAGCGCCCCGGCGGTAATGACGATTTCATCCGGCGAGATATTCATTCCCTGCAGCGCGTAGCGTCGGGCAATGGCGTGGCGAAGTTCATCATTCCCCGGCGGCAGATTTTCAATCACGCTCATGGCGGTAGCGGTTTTGCTCACCTGCGCCAGCGATCGGTTGAGCTGCGGCAGCGGGAACAGGCGCGGGTCGGGAAACGCGGAGGCAAAGGGCAGCATCGATGCCTGACGGCTGGCCTGCAGCACCTCGAAAATGTAGGTATTGATATCCACCGCCTCATCACGCGTTACCTGCGCAGGCGGCGCGGGCTGACGCGGTTTAGTGGGCTGCGGCGCGACATAATAGCCGGACTGCGGGCGGGCGATGATACGTCCCTGGCTCTCCAGCAGCTGATAGGCGTGGCTGACAGTCATAAAACTCATTCCGCTGCTTACCACCTGTTCGCGCAGCGAGGGCAGCCTGTCGCCGGGTAACCACACCCCAAGCGCGATCTGTTCGGTAATCTGCTGCGCCAGCCGCTGGTACTTTTTCATCAGTCGATCCGTGTTGCGATTCGTAGGGTCAATAATATATCAGATGAGAAATGATGGTAGTTTATAAAAACTGTTATGGTGTGTAGTGAAATAACACATGCCCGGAGGCGGCGCTGACGCGCCTGTCCGGGTTACCGCCCCGCAGACGGTTGCGAGCCCGTAGCCCGGCTAAGCGCAGCGCAGGCCGGGAGAGCGCCATTCTGCGTTTTGCCAAAATGTCATAACAGACCCCAACTGTTATAGGGAAAAACAGCGTTTCTGTTCCTGCAACCCGTTATCAACGAAGCCTAGAATTGCGCTGAATCAATTTTGTTGCGGAGCTCTGCATGTTCGGTCTTGATGCATTTCACCTGGCGCGGATCCAGTTCGCTTTCACCGTGTCATTTCATATTATCTTCCCCGCCATTACCATCGGATTAGCCAGCTACCTGGCGGTACTCGAAGGCTTATGGTTAAAAACGAAAAACCCGACCTGGCGCTCGCTGTACCACTTCTGGTCGAAAATATTCGCCGTCAACTTCGGTATGGGGGTGGTCTCCGGCCTGGTGATGGCCTACCAGTTTGGCACCAACTGGAGCGGGTTCTCCGAGTTTGCCGGGAGCATTACCGGCCCGCTGCTGACCTATGAAGTCCTGACCGCCTTCTTCCTGGAAGCCGGATTCCTCGGCGTCATGCTGTTCGGCTGGAACCGCGTCGGGCCGGGCCTGCACTTCTTCGCCACCTGTATGGTCGCGCTGGGGACGATTATCTCCACCTTCTGGATCCTCGCCTCCAACAGCTGGATGCAAACGCCGCAGGGGTTTGAGATCGTCAATGGCCAGGTGGTGCCGGTGGACTGGTTCGCGGTGATCTTTAACCCGTCATTCCCCTACCGCCTGCTGCATATGTCGGTGGCGGCCTTTCTCAGCAGCGCGCTGTTCGTCGGCGCCTCGGCAGCCTGGCACCTGCTGCGGGGCAACAATACGCCCGCCGTTCGCGCGATGTTCTCCATGGCGCTGTGGATGACGCTGATTGTCGCCCCCATTCAGGCCATGATTGGCGATATGCACGGGCTGAATACGCTCAAGCACCAGCCGGCGAAGATCGCGGCGATTGAAGGCCACTGGGAAAATATCCCCGGTGAGCCCACCCCGCTGCTGCTGTTCGGCTGGCCGGATATGCAGCAGGAACGTACCCGCTATGGTCTGGAAATCCCGGCCCTCGGCAGCCTGATCCTCACCCACAGCCTGGATAAACAGGTGCCCGCGCTGAAGGAGTTCGCCGCGGAAGATCGGCCTAACGCCACCATCGTATTCTGGTCCTTCCGCCTGATGGCCGGGCTAGGGATGCTGATGATCCTGCTCGGTGCGCTGGCGCTGTGGCTGCGCTATCGCGGCCGCCTGTATCATTCCAGACCCTTTTTACGCTTTGCGCTGTGGATGGGGTCATCGGGACTTATCGCTATCCTCGCGGGCTGGGTGACCACCGAGGTGGGCCGCCAGCCGTGGGTTGTCTACGGGGTACAACGCACCGCGGATGCCGTCTCGGCGCACGGCGACCTGCATATGTCGATCAGTCTGCTGACGTTTATCGTCGTCTACGGTTCGGTATTCGGCGTCGGCTATAGCTATATGCTGCGTCTGATTCGCAAAGGGCCGCAGGAAGCGCAGCCGCCCGCGTCAGGGACGCCAGCGCGCCCCCTTTCCGCCGCTACCGATCATGCACAGCAGAAGGAGTCCTGGTAATGGGTATCGATTTATCGGTTATTTGGTTTGTGATTATCGTCTTCGCCACCCTGATGTATATCGTGATGGACGGCTTCGATCTGGGCATCGGCATTTTATTTGCTACCACGCGGGACGCTTCCGACCGCGACGTCATGGTGAACAGCGTCGCGCCGGTCTGGGATGGCAATGAGACCTGGCTGGTACTCGGCGGCGCGGGCCTGTTCGGCGCGTTTCCGCTGGCCTATGCGGTGATTATCGACGCGCTGGCGATCCCGCTCACCCTGATGCTGATCGGGCTTATTTTCCGCGGCGTCGCCTTTGAATTCCGCTTTAACGCGACGCCATCGCACCGCCCGTTCTGGGATCGCGCCTTTATGGGCGGGTCGATTCTGGCCACCTTCACCCAGGGGATGGTCGTCGGCGCGGTGATCAACGGCTTCGCGGTCAGCGGCCGCAGCTTCAGCGGCGGAATGTTTGACTGGTTGACGCCGTTTACCCTGTTCTGCGGCCTGGGGTTGTGCATTGCCTATGCGCTACTGGGGGCCAGCTGGCTGGTGATGAAGAGCGAGAATGCGCTGCACCACAATATGCGCGTCACCGCGCGCGGTTTGCTGCTGGCGCTGCTAGCGGCAATCGTCGCCATCAGTATCTGGACGCCGCTGGCGCAGCCGGCCATCGCCGAGCGCTGGTTTAGCTTACCTAACCTGTTCTTCCTGCTGCCGGTGCCGCTGTTGGTCGCGGCGATAAGCGCCTGGCTATGGCGAGCGCTTTGCAACAGCGCCAGCCACCTGCTACCGTTCGTTCTTACGCTGGGGCTGATCTTTCTCGGCTTTAGCGGACTGGGGATCAGTATCTGGCCGCATATTATTCCGCCGGGCATTACCCTCTGGCAGGCCGCCGCGCCGCCGCAAAGTCAGGGCTTTATGCTGGTCGGCGCGCTGCTGATTCTGCCGGTGATCCTCGGCTATACCTTCTGGAGCTACTACGTTTTTCGCGGCAAAGTTCAACACGGCGAGGGGTATCACTGATGCAACGAGTATGGCTTAAGCGGACATTATGGATGGTCGCCCTATGGGGAGGCAGCGTGCTGGCGCTGGCGGCGGTGAGCATGGGATTTCGGCTGCTGATGACGGCCGCCGGATTGAAATCGTGATCGCGCGCGTATCGTTGTGAGTTCGGCCCGACGGCACGCCGTCGGGCTTTTTTTCGCCCTCCGTCAGCTGCCGCTGACAAAGGCTTTTCTCTTCTTTGATAACCGCAGAGATAAACTCAACCCATTCCGGGCATAGTAACCCCATTCGCCGATAGCATGGAAAAAGAGATGTTCAGGAGAAGCGTTTCGACGTTACTGCTGGTGTGCGCCCTGTTTTCCGGGCACGTGCTGGCCCGCAAACAAGGGCACGATTTCTTCCCGGTACAGAGTCTCGAACAGCAGTTACAGCACGAGGCCGATAGCGATGAACTGCGCAGCCAGGCGGAAGAAGCCGCCTCCGACCTGCGCGAACATCACCGCTGGCAGAATGCGCGAAAACCGAAAATGCATCACTACCAGTAGCGATTTCGTTATCAGGCGCCCTTGCGTTTCGGCAGCGTTTTCATCAGCTCATCGGGGCTCACGGACGCCACGATGCTGCCCGGCAGCGGCATTTTTAGTATATGATTTTTTATCTTACCAACCACGTGCATTTCGCACGGACGGCAATCGAACTTCAGCGTCAGCACTTCATCACCGTGGATGAGCTGCATCGGCGTCGCTTTCCAGCTCTTAATCGAGCCTTTGGCCTGTTTCGGACACAGGTTGAAGGCAAAGCGCAGGCAGTGCTTGGTAATCATCACCGGCACATCGCCCTTCTCTTCGTGGGCTTCATAGGCGGCGTCGATCAGCTGTACGCCGTAACGTTGATAAAACTCGCGCGCTTTGTGGTTGTAAACGTTAGCCAGAAACGACAGATGCGTTTCCGGATAGACCGGCGGCGGAACGGAAACCGGCTTGCGGCTGCCGCGCGCCACGGCCTTCAGACGGGCATCATCGAGCATTTCAGCCGTTTCACGGCGCAGCTGGTTCAGCAGGCTGTTTGGTACAAACAGCGCGCCCGGCAGGTTAATCTCGACCTTGCGCGAATAGTAAAGGGTCTGGCCAAGCTTCGCCACGCCATCGCGCAGGTTCGCCAGCGCTTTCTCCGCCTGGGTCGCCTCGGCAAACTCGCCGTCCAGCGTGTGGGTGACGCTGACGCCCTCTTCGCTGGTCATCGTCAGGACCAGCTGCTCCTGCCAGCCGCTCAGCTCGATATCGACGGCGATGCGGCGCTCGCTGGAGGTTTTCAGCAGCGCCTGCTGCCAGTTATGATCGAGGTTGCGGTTTAACGGCTGGTGCGGACGCACTTTGTATAAATCCGCGGGCATCTCATTCGGCCATACGCGATAGCGATTTTCGCCGGTTTTCTCCACCGTATTGGCGCGAAAGCCGACGATTTCACGTTTAATCATTACGTTCAGGCCATCGCCGTTGGTCAGCGCTTCGCTCACTTCAACGTCGAGAAAATCTTTGCCGACTTTCAGGACTTCACCCACCGGCAGGCCAATAAACTTCGGTGAATCAAAAGCCCCAATGTCGCCTTTGCGCGCATTGACAAAATAGTCGGTGCTGCCGCGATGGAAGGTCTTGTCCGTCGACGGGACAAAGAAGTGTTCGGTCCGCCCCGACGAGGCGCGGGCCAGGTCGCCGCGATCGTCAATAATGGCGTCGAGCATCTGGCGATAGTGCGCGGTGATGTTCTTCACATAGCTCATATCTTTGTAGCGGCCTTCAATCTTGAAGGAGCGCACCCCGGCATCGATCAGCGCGGCCAGGTTGGCGGTCTGATCGTTGTCCTTCATCGACAGCAGATGCTTTTCGTACGCCACCACGCGGCCCTGGTCATCTTTCAGGGTATAGGGCAGACGGCAGGCCTGCGAGCAGTCGCCGCGGTTGGCGCTGCGCCCGGTCTGGGCATGGGAAATATTGCACTGCCCGGAATAGGCCACGCACAGCGCGCCGTGGATAAAGAATTCAATGGTCGCGTCGGTATTATCGTAAATCGCTTTGATCTGCTGAAGATTCAGCTCGCGGGCAAGCACGATTTGGCTGAAGCCGACGTCAGAGAGAAACTTCGCTTTCTCGACGCTGCGGATATCGCACTGGGTGCTGGCGTGCAGCTCTATCGGCGGAATATCCAGCTCCATCACCCCCATGTCCTGGACAATCAGCGCGTCCACGCCGGTTTCATACAGGTCGGTTATCAGGCGCTGCGCCGGTTCCAGTTCATCATCATGAAGAATAGTGTTCAGGGTCACGAACACCTTCGCGCCGTAGCGATGGGCAAACGGCACCAGGCCGGCGATATCGCTCAGGCTATTGCTGGCGTTGTGGCGAGCGCCAAAGCCCGGCCCGCCGATATAGACCGCATCCGCGCCGTGTAAAATCGCTTCACGGGCGATCCCGGCATCGCGGGCGGGACTCAGTAGTTCAAGATGATGGTTTTGCAGGCGCATACGCTCGTCGTTATCCATTATAGGGGGTCGAAATGGCGGCTATTGTAGTCAGAACTGGGCACAGACCAAAACATTTTCCATCGCCGCGGCGGGAGGAATTTTCAGTTTTTAGCAAAGCATTGAAGGAAAAGATATTTCCCAGAAAAAGCGCCTGAGGATAGAGTCATCACGTATTCCGGATTTTCCTCGTCACGTTGTGATTTGCTGTCTCAGTCATTTGCCTGGCCGCGAGTTTGCTCGCGGCTTTTTTATTTCTCTTTCGGATAGTGGATCAGCGAATGGAAATGGGCGGTCTGCGCCCCGCTATTGCGATAGGCGTGCGCTAAATCGCCGGCGAAGCGCCGCCCTTCACCGGGCTGCAGCGTCAGCCACGCCCCCTGCAGGCAAAGATCCAGCACGCCGCTAATCACCACCACATGTTCGATAACCCCTTGCTCATGTGGCGTTGACTCGCTCAGCGCGCCGGGGGCAAGGGTAATGGAGAAGTGGTCGAAACGCAGCACCGGGTCCCACGGGAAGAGCGGCGTCACCACCATGGCCTGCTGCTGGGGATCAAAAGCCGTCGGTTCGACGGCGTCATCGGCAACGATAAAGGCGGAAAACGGCACGTTAAGCCCGGTGGCGATTTTCCATAACGTCGCCACCGTCGGACTCGATTCGTTGCGTTCAATCTGGCCCAGCATCGCCTTCGACACGCCGGTCTCTTCCGCCAGGCGCGACAGGCTCCAGCCGCGCAGCTGACGCTGCGTTTTTAACGTTGCCGACAGGTGTTGCGCAATATCCATTCAACCTCCCAATCATCTCTGCGGCAATTATACGCGCATTCGTCTGATTCTACAGGGGCTAACCGAGTAGGCGTTTTCACAACCCTTCTGGCTTTCATGAGATAAGCGATTTTAAAAAGCGTTTTCTGACTTCTTTATAGCCGTTGTTCTGATAAAACTTATGCGCCTGTTCTCGTCGTTCGCTGCTGGAGAGTTCAATTTGGCTACAACCGCTGGCGGCAGCGATCCGTTCGGCTTCAGCCAGTAATATTCGCCCCACTCCCATGCCCCGGCACGACTCATCAATCACCAGCGCCGAAATTAGCCCCCAGCGTCCTTTTTCATGCATCGGTTCAATCAGGTTCACCACAATCACCCCGGATAAGCGTTCTTTTACCTCGGCAATCAACGCGTAGCGGCAGGGATTATATTCCCGTAATGAGGATTGCAGGTTGTCTAAATCTACCGAATAGCCGAGCTGTTGAAAAAGCACGAGCAGGCCGGGCGCATCGACCTCCTTCGCTGTTCTGGTCGTAACCATGGTGGCTTGTTTCCCTGGTGATTGATTTGCAGAGATATCTATTGCGTTTCGCTCGGTAATGTCAAGATCGGATAGCCTCGCTTGTTCTGTCCCACCCCGCCGTCCCCAGCGCAGAACCCAAACAAAGCCGGTTGTGCGCTATAGCGCACAATGCTAAATTATATCGACCGTTATAACGCACAAGGCACAACCATGCGCTCTTTTACTCTCCCTTTCCCGACCCTGCTGGCCGGCTTCGTTGCCGTACTGGTCGGCTACGCCAGCTCCGCGGCGATCATCTGGCAGGCCGCGGCGGCAGCGGGCGCCGATGCTTCGCAAATCGCGGGCTGGATGACCGCCTTAGGCCTGGGGATGGGCGTCAGTACGCTGGCGCTCACCCTGTGGCGGAAGGTGCCCATCCTGACCGCGTGGTCGACGCCAGGCGCCGCGCTGCTGGTCACCGGCCTGCAGGGGGTCACACTCTCCCAGGCGGTTGGCGTCTTTATTTTTGCCAACGCCTTAATCGTGCTTTGCGGCGTCACCGGCATCTTTGCCAGGCTAATGAAAATCATCCCTCATTCGCTGGCGGCGGCGATGCTGGCCGGGATTTTGCTGCGCTTCGGCATGCAGGCTTTCGCCAGCCTGCAGGGAAATTTGCTGCTCTGCGGCAGTATGTTCGCCGTCTGGTTGCTGTGCAAAGTCTGGCTTCCCCGCTTCGCGGTGGTGGCCGCCCTGCTGGCAGGCGGCGCGGTAGCCGGGTTTAGCGGAGAAGTGACAACGTCACAAATAGCTTTCAGCTTCGTCGCTCCGTCCTGGATTGCGCCTGAATTTACGCCAGCGCTGTTGCTCAGCGTCGGCGTGCCGTTTTTCCTCGTCACCATGGCGTCGCAAAACGCCCCCGGATTCGCCACCCTTCAGGCCTCGGGCTACCGGGTCCCGGTTTCGCCGCTGATTGTCGCCACCGGCGGCCTGGCGCTGCTGCTGTCTCCCTTTGGCGTCTACTCGATCTGCATCGCCGCCATTACGGCTGCGATTTGCCAGAGCCCGGAAGCCCATCCGGACCCGCAAAAGCGCTGGCTCGCGGCAGCGGCGGCGGGCGTTTTTTACCTGTTGACGGGGATATTTGGCGGCTCTATCACCTCGCTGATGTCGGCGCTGCCGATGGCGTGGCTCCAGATGCTTGCCGGGCTGGCGCTGCTCGGTACCATCAGCGGCAGTCTGTTTCAGGCGTTGAATCAGGAGAGTGAGCGCGATGCGGCGGTGGTGACTTTTCTGGTCACCGCCAGCGGCGTGACGCTGGGCGGTGTCGGTTCTGCATTTTGGGGACTGGTTCTCGGCGGCGTCAGCTACGTTTTGCTCTCAACGCTGCGCCGCGCGTAGCTGCGATGGCGTCAGGCCGGTGGCGCTTTTCACCCGGTGACTAAAGTGGCTGGCCGTACTAAACCCGCAGGCCATCGCAATATCGGTTAACGACATCTGGCTGCAGTAAATCAACTCCTGCGCTTTCACCATCCGGCGCTGCATCACGTACTGATGCGGCGCCATCTTCATCGACTGGCGAAACATCCGCGCAAAATGGTATTCGCTCAGCGCCGCTTCCTGCGCCAGATCGGCGAGAGTGAGCGGCCGATCCAGATGCTCCTCAATCCATGCCAGCAGATTGCGCAAGACGTGCGGCGCCAACCCGCCGGTCACCGTCGGTAGACGCCACTGGACGTTCGAATAGTGCTGAATCAGGTGAGTGAGCAGCAGCGTGCTGGCCGAACTCAACGTCAGCTGATTCGCCTGCTGCTGCCAGTCGTTGTCGAGAAGAAACTGGCGATAGACAGCGGTGATTTTGTCATCGCTGGAGAACGTTTTTTCCTGCAGCGTGAACGAGGCCGGGCTGCGATCCCAAATCTGCTCGCCTACCCGGCGCAGGTGTTCATCGGTGCAGTAAAGATGTACAAAAGAGAGATCGCCGCGGATATCCCAGGTGCTCTCATCGCCTTTTGGCATCAAGCAGAAACGGTCCGGCCCGCCGCCGTTTTTCCAGCCGTGGAGCGTTTTTTGGTAACTTTCGTAGCCATCGGCAATATACAGGCTCAGGGTATGGTGGTCGCTTTGTACCGTAATAGTATCAAGATTGTTATACCATGCCGCCAGCTGAATACCGGAGTTGAGCTTCACCGTCTCGCGCAGCACGGCATTTTTTTGACGCAATGTTTCGAAAGTCCCGTAAGCCATAGCCCTTCACACTTCTGATTCCGCAGATCTCTAGTCTATGAAGAGTCGCTGGCAGATACCAGCATTCCCCCGCCGCTGGCTAAAAATAAGCGCAAGAATTTGCAAGTCGGCAACAAGCAGATGACAGCGCCGCGCGGTGCCAGGCCGCAGAATGATCGCGACAACACTCACAGGAGAGACATTTTGAACGCATTACTCTACGGGTTGGTCGTGGTTATCTGGGGCACGACATGGATTGCTATCTTTTTACAGCAGGGGCCGGTTGCCGCGCCGGTGTCCATTTTCTGGCGTTTTGCCGTCGCCAGCGTCGCGATGCTGACCATTTTGCTGGTTACCCGCCGCCTGCGCCCGTTGGCCGCGCGCGACCATGTCTTCTGCCTGCTGCAGGGCTGCTGCGTCTTCTGTTTTAATTTCTGGTGTTTCTATACCGCCGCCGCGTATATCAATACCGGCCTTGAGTCGGTGATCTTCTCTATGGCGGTGCTGTTTAACGCAATCAACAGCTTTCTCTTCTATCGCCAGCAGCCTCCTGGCCGTTTCTGGCTGGCCGCCGCGCTGGGCCTGGCGGGGATCGTGACGCTATTCTGGGATGATTTATGGGCCAGCGGCCTGAACGCCTCGCTGCTGCTGGGTATCGCCCTCAGCGCGCTGGGAACCTATGGCTTTTCACTCGGCAATATGCTCAGCATCCGCCACCAGCGCCGCGGCCTGGAGACCTTGACCACCAACAGCTGGGCCATGCTTTACGGCACCCTGGTCATGGGCGCTATCGCCCTGATACGCGGTGATAATTTTGCCCCGCAGTGGACGCTGAGCTATATGGGAGCGCTACTGTATCTGGCCGTTTTTGGCTCGGTGATAGCTTTTGGCGCCTACTTCACCCTGGTGGGGCGCATCGGCGCAGGGAAAGCGGCATACAGCACCCTGCTGTTTCCGCTCGTCGCCCTGACGATTTCCACCTTTTATGAAGGCTACGTCTGGCATAGTAACGCCGTGGCCGGGCTGGCGCTGATCCTGGTGGGAAATCTGGTGATGTTTGCGCGTCCGGAGCAGTGGCTGCTACGTCGCAGGCCGGCCCAGGTTCGCTCGTAACGGCGTGGACGCTGCGTTGAGGCTGAGGGTAAGCCAATAAAAAAGGCGCTATCAACGAATAGCGCCTTTACTTGACGACGACCCTTGCTTAGCGGTTATTCGGATCGAATTTCACCGCGTCAATCGCCATATCGTCAATCACCTGCTTCAGCGTCTCGACGGTGAGCGGCGTATTTTCGTTGGACAAGTTTTTACCTTCGCCTTTACGGACCACTTTGATGACCGGCTTTTTGGTCGCCGCATCAATCAGTTCACCTTCGAAGTACAGGTTGGTATCCATAGTACGGTGACCGGTAGCCGCCTGGGTACCGGCGATAATCATCGCGACCGGGATCACTTCGTAGAACTGCAGGCCTTCTTTGCTGGAATCCACGCCGGTGATGGCGCCGCGGAAGATCAGGCTGCGCTTACCTGCGGTGGTGGCCAGCGGTTTACGCTCGGAAATCGCCTGTTTCATCTCTTTATTGGTGTAATTCAGGATGTCGCTGAGCGCCTTCTCGCCCACCTGAGTGGTCGGTTTCGGTACCGGGTAGTAGGTGATTGGATTATAAACAACGTTATCATAGTTGCTCGGATTGTAATCCGGAGAAATCCAGCGCAGTTCCGGTTTGCCGGACGCCGAGGTGGTTTCTTTTAAGTTAGAGTAATCTTTTAAAAATCCCGAATATTGTTCCGGCTTAGCGATTTTTGATGAGCAGCCGGCCAATGCTAACAGGCCAGCGAGCGCGGCGACTTTAAAAAATAACTGAGTTCGCATATAGGTTAATCCCTGTGAATACCATTTTTGGTAAGAGTTATAGCAAATAACAGGGGTAAGTTTTGTGGCAAAAGTGGTGCTACGTCAAGTAGCACAATAAAATAAACCCGCCGTTGCTGGCGGGTTGTCTTTAGCTGTTTATTTAATATCAACCTGATAAAAAATATGCTTGCCAAAGGGATCAATTTCATAACCGGAGACGTTTTTACGTACCGGTTCGAATATTGTTGAGTGGGCAATCATCACGGCCGGCATCTGGTCATGCATCATCTGCTGCGCCTGAAGATAGAGCGCTTCGCGTTTTTGGCGATCGGTTATCGATTTTGCTTCGGCAATAATTTTATCAAACGGCTGATAGCACCATTTTGCCGAGTTAGACCCGCCATTCGCCGACTGGCAGGTAAATAATGGGCCAAAGAAGTTATCCGGGTCACCGGTGGCGGTGGTCCAGCCCATCAGCGCCGCCTGATGTTCGCCATCCTTCACCCGCTTTAAGTATTCACCCCACTCATAGGTTGTGATTTTAGTTTGCACGCCGATTTTCGCCCAGTCGGCCTGAATCATCTCGGCCATACGTTTGGCGTTCGGATTATAGGGCCGCTGCACCGGCATTGCCCACAGATCGATGCTAATTGGCCCCGCAACGCCCGACTCCGCCAGCAGCGCTTTGGCCTTCTGCGGGTCGTATTCATAATCCTTAAGCTGGCTATTCGCGCTCCATACGCCCGGCGGCAGCAGGTTTTTCGCCGCCGTACCGGTACCGTGGAACACCGCTTCAATGATCGCCGGTTTATTAATCGCCATCGCTAAGGCCTGGCGCACCTTAACGTTGTCCAGCGGCGCTTTTTGGGTGTTAAAAGCAAGAAAGCCGGTGTTAAGGCCCGCTTTGCTCATCAGGTTGATCGCCTTGTTCTCTTTCATTCGCGGCAGATCGGCCGGATTGGGGAACGGCATCACCTGACACTCGTTTTTCTCCAGTTTGGCGTAACGTACCGAGGCATCCGGCGTGATGCTAAAGATGAGACGATCGATATGCGCCTTCCCCTGCCAGTATTCCGGGAACGCGGTGAAAAGAATACGGGAATCTTTTTGATATTGAGCGAGTTTGAAAGGACCGGTGCCAATCGGATCCATATCCACGCGCTCTGGCGTACCGGCTTTTAACATCGCATCGGCATATTCCGCTGATAAAATAGAGGCGAAATACCAGGCAAGATCGGCGACAAATGGCGCTTCGGCATGGGCCAACGTGAAACGCACCGTATATTCATCGGGCTTATCAATTGCGGTAATTAACTGGCCAAATTCCAGGCTCTCAAAATTAGAATAATTACCGCTGGAGATATTGTGATAAGGGTGTTGAGGATCCTTTTGCCGCATAAATGAAAAAATAACGTCATCGGCATTAAAATCTCGGCTGGGTTTAAAATATTTATTGCTCTGGAATTTAACGCCTTTGCGTAAATGGAAAGTATAAACTTTGCCATCTTCGCTGACTTCCCAGCTTTCGGCGAGGCTCGGCACCAGTTCCGTGGTGCCGGCTTTAAAATCGACCAGCCGGTTATAAACGGGCACCGCGCTGGCGTCCACGCTGGTCCCGGAGGTGTAGAGTTGAGGGTTAAAATTTTCCGGCGACCCTTCTGAACAGTAGACCAGCGTTTTTGCGCTAATGGCCGAGCTGGCCGTCAGGGCCGCTAACGCCAGAGCAAGCGTCGTGAATCTGCGTTGCATAGGTTTTCCTTTTTAATTTGTCAGCTAATGAATAGCTTGTTGTTTTCCCTTCCATACATAACACTAAAGACTGATTGCAAACACCTGAAAACTCGAATAAAGAAGGAATCACTATGTCATCAGCCCTGGCCAGTCAATTAACCCAACGCTTCTTTCGCTACCTGGCGATCACCAGCCAAAGCGACCCGCGAGCCGCGACTTTGCCCACCACCGCCGGGCAACACGCGATGGCGCGGGCCCTTGCGGATGAGCTACGCCAGCTGGGGCTGGATGAGATTGTGATCGACGAGTACGCTACCGTCACGGCGGTGAAAAGAGGCAATGTCGCAGGCGCGCCGCGGATTGGCTTTATTACCCATATCGATACCGTTGACGTCGGGCTGTCGCCGGATATTCATCCACAAATCCTGCGTTTTACTGGTGAAGATCTCTGTTTGAACAGAGAAAAAGAGATCTGGCTGCGCGTCGCCGAGCATCCCGAAATCCTCGCTTATCCCGATGAAGAGATTATTTTTAGCGACGGTACCAGCGTGCTCGGGGCGGATAACAAATCCGCCGTGACGGTAGTGATGACGGTACTGGAGAACCTGACGCCAGAGCACCGCCACGGCGATATCGTGGTGGCGTTTGTGCCGGATGAGGAAGTGGGCCTGCGCGGTGCGAAAGCGCTGGCTCTCTCGCGTTTTGCCGTCGATTTTGCCTGGACCATCGACTGCTGCGAGCTCGGGGAGATCGTCTATGAGAACTTTAACGCCGCCGCCGCGGAAATTCGCTTTACCGGCGTGACCGCCCACCCGATGTCGTCAAAAGGGGTGCTGGTGAATCCGCTGCTGATGGCCACCGATTACATGAGCCATTTCGATCGCCAGCAAACGCCGGAGCATACCGCCGGACGTGAGGGCTACGTGTGGTTTAACGGCATCCAGGGCGATCAGAACAGCACCCTGCTGCAGGCCAGCATTCGCGATTTCGACCTTGAAAGCTTTACTCGCCGTAAGCAGCAGATTGGCGAGGTGGCGCAGAAAATCGCCGCGCAGTATCCCACGGGCAATGTGGAATACCAGGTGAGCGATATTTACAGCAATATCAGCAACGCCGTTGGCGAAGACCGCCGCGCGATTGACCTGCTATTTGAAGCGATGGAAAGCTTGGGCATCACGCCAAAACCGACGCCGATGCGCGGCGGCACCGACGGCGCGGCCCTGTCGGCAAAAGGCGTATTAACGCCCAATTTCTTTACCGGCGCGCACAACTTCCACTCAAAATTTGAGTTTCTGCCGCTGCGCGCCTTTGAGTCCTCTTATCAGACCGCGCTACAGCTCTGCCTGTTAGCGGCGCGTTAAGCCGGCTTGCGCGCCAGCATCGTGGCGAAACGCAGCTTAATCCGCTTACCGCTGGCGTCGGTGCGGTGGAGTTCACCGACGTCTTCGTTATATTTGAGCAACGCCCAGCCTGCATAATAGTTGCGCAGCTCTTCCGGTTTAAACGCGAACGGGAAACCAACGGTGCACGGAAAATCGTCGGTATCCATGGCCGCGACAATCAGATTGTAGCCGCCGGGACGGGTGCAGCGCTGCATGTTGGCAATCAGACCCGGGATAGTCTTCGCTTCCAGGAACATCATCACCACGGTCGAAAGAATAAAGTCATACTCGCCGTCAAAGCTGAGGGCGTTAAGGTCCTTAATCGCCGTCCGCAGATTCTCCAGCCCTTCCGCCTGACGAATACGTTCAAGATTGCTGATGCTGGCCGGATTTTTATCCCACGCGGTAACGTCAAACCCGTTGGCCGCCAGGTAGAGGCTATTGCGCCCGTTGCCGCAGCCCAGATCCAGCGCCTTGCCCGGCGCGATCAGCGTGGCGGCGTGCAGCACCTCAGAGTGGGTGCGGGTCATTCCGTATTTGTCGGTGAAGTAATTTTCGTCGCGAAGAGTCATGGTTAATCCTTGTTTTTTAATAACGTGTCGCGTTCGACGCGAATCAGCAGTTTACCGCGCATCAGCAGCAGGAAGGTACGAATCAGCAGCAGCCCAACGATCAGATTGGTAAAGAGAAACAGCGGGAGCGCGAGAGTGTGGAAAAAGCCGTCCGGATGCTGATGACCGAGATGCAGGCCGGTGGTCGCCAGCGCGGAAACGCCGAACGAGAAGCTCCAGAACGAGGCGTTAAACGGCTGGCGCAGGTACCACGGCATCAGACGCAGCATAAACAGCAGCTGGAGCAGACCATAGCCGAACAGCAGCTTAGCAAAGGTATCCGCCTCGCCGCCGTTCACGCTCAGCCAGGCGCTGCACGCCACCAGCGCCGGAGCCAGCTGAATGCCGAGCGAGGTGCGCATGGCCATCGGCAGTTCGCCGTCGCTGCGCAGGCGTTGCAGAATCACCGGTTCAAGGCTAAGCCAGGAGAATAAGCCGGCGCCGAGAAACACCAGCCCGGCGTCGGTAAAGCCCAGCGCGCCGCAGGCCATAGCGCTGATAAAGTTGTTTGCCACCGTCGGCAGATAGAGGCCCGGGGTGGTCGCCTCGTTGGGATGGCTCCCCCGCCATAGCCCGGCGCTCTGCCAGGCCGCGTAGCTCAGTTGCAATACTACGCCAATGCTGAATAACACCAGAGACAGCGGACGCAGCCAGGGTACGAAACCGATAGCGACCAGCATCGTGGTGGCCGGAAACAGGCTGACAAAACTGCTGGCGACCGGATGGCGCATCTCCTGTAGTACACTGTGCGGGAAACGGACTGCCCGGCCGATAAACGCCAGCGCCAGCAGCACCCAGACAACCGTCGCCGCGACCACCAGACCGTCGCCGACGATCCGGCTCACCGGCCAGATCGTGCTGGCGTAGCGCCAGGCGAAGCCCATGCCGATAAGACCCAGAACCATACCAAAATAGCCCGCCGGAAGATTCAGCACCCGGCTCGCGCCCTGCTTTTTATTCATTTTGTTTAAACTTTCAATTTATCTTAAGTTGCATTCTAAAAGAACCTTCAAAAACGCGCTACGGCGTTTTTTGCTATGTTTATGTTAACCATATGTAATGAGTAAGACCGATGCGCAAATATTCCCTCAGCGAACAGGTTCGCCCGTTTCACTACCAGACAGACGGCATTAAACATAGCGTAAATCTGCGGCAAATTGTCGCCTTGCGAGATTTCGCCGATGTGAAAACCGGCGACGAAGGCGGCTGGATCGATGATGAGGCCGCCCTGAGCCACGACGGCGAGTGCTGGATTTATGACGCCAATAGCGCCGTTTTTGCCGGTGCGAAAATCGAGGGCAACGCGCGCTTAACCGGCGAGTGCATTATCAGCATGGGGGCGATCGTTAGCGATAATGCCCGACTGGATAGCGTACACGTTAGCCACTGTGCGCGATTAAGTGACAACGTCACCGCTTCGCATTCGCAGATTCGCGGTTATTGTCACCTGGCCGACAATGCGCGCATCCTCCCCCACTGTCATATTATCGCCGCCCGAGGCCTGACCGCCGACAATGATAAAATCCTGCGCATTTATCAGCGGGCGACGGTCAGCGCATCGCGAATCGTTCACCAGGCGCAAATTTACGGCGACGCCTTTGTCGAACACGCGTTTGTTGAGCATCGGGCGGAAATCTTCGACCAGGCGCGGCTGGAAGGCAACGATGAGAACGACGTCTGGGTCTGCGATAACGCCAGGGTATACGGGAACGCGAAGATTATCGCCGGTCGTGAAGAGGACGCCATCCCCACCCTGCGCTACAGTTCGCAGGTGGCTGAGCACGCGGTGGTCGAAGGAAATTGCCTGCTGAAGCATCGGGTGATGGTCGGCGGGCATGCGCACCTGCGCGGCGGGCCGATCCTGCTTGACGATAGCGTGTTAATTGAAGGCCATGCGGTCATTTGCGGCGATGTGGTGATTGAACATCAGGTGACGATCGGCGATCGGGCGCGAATTGAGGCCAGCGCGGGCGACGCCATTTATATCCGCGGGGAGAAAGTGATAAACGGCGGCGAGCATTTTACCCGCACGCCCATCGTCGGCTTTCTTTAACGCGTGGTTTATTATGCGCTCTGGTTCCCGGGGGCGGCGCTCAACGCGCCTTGCCCGGGCTACAGGTCCGTACGGCCTGTAGCCCGGGTAAGGCGTCAGCCGCGACCCGGGAACTGCTCAGAGCGACAATCAATAATGCGCCCGTAAATATTCTGGTCATCATACGAACCGTTCAGATACTCGGCCTGCTTCAGACACCCTTCGAGGGTGAAACCGTTATGCAGGGCGACCTGATTGCTTCTCTGGTTTGCTACCCGACATTTAATGACGAAGCGTCGGACCGTCCCGCTGCGGGCAAAAGAGTCCATCAGCGCCTGTAGCGCCTGAGAGAGCAGCCCCTGCCCCTGATGGCTCTCATCAATCCAGTAGCCGATGTAGGCGGTCTTATTGATCGGCTCAATCTGGTTAAACGACAGCACGCCGACGATCTCTTCCTGCAGAAAGAGCAAAAACATTTTGGCGTAGCCGCGCTGGTGCAGCATCACGTTGCCCTGCACGTGGCGGCGGGTTTCGTCTTCGTGACTCACGTCAGCGGGCCAGCTCAGCGATTGCTGGAGCCAGCGCTGGTTTTTCATCACCAATTGGTGCAGTTCCGTCACGTAGCGCTCATCCACCGCGCGCAGAGAGAGCGATGCGGTGACGGGAATGCGTTCGATCGAAGCGGTATTTTCGGCAGACATGGCGCACTCTGATTAATCGTCTGATAAAAAGAGAAACGCCCGCAGAGTCACCTCGGCGGGCGGAGTGACGGGCTATTACTTCATGACCCGGTCATCGACATAGTTGCGTTTATCCGGCGCTGGCGGGAAGTACTGATACAGCCAGGTTTCGCTGATCGCCTCCCCCTGACAGCGCAGGAACATGCGCATCTCGACGGGGTCGGTCGAATCAGAGGTCGGGTACCAGTCAAACTGGATACGATAGCCATCAAACGGTTCCACGTAGAGAATCTCTATCTGTTTAGCTTCGCCGCTCGACAGGGTAATCACCGGCTCGATGCCTCTTGGCGCAGCGGCCTTCAGGTCTCCGCCGACAAAATCAATGGCAAAACGACGGGTCCATTTATCCGGGTAATGCTCACCCGGCGCCCAGCCTTCAGGGAAACCGCCCATGCCGGTACGCGTCGCCAGCACCCGCGCCAGCGGCGAACGGACCGGCGGCTGCGCGCTCCAGTAGAGACGATAGCGGAAGTCCAGTTCATCCCCGGCCTTCACCGGTTTCTCCGGCTGCCAGAAGCACACGATATTGTCCAGCGTTTCGCCGGTCGTCGGGATCTCCATCAGGTTGACGGCCCCTTTGCCCCACTGGTTGCGCGGCTCCACCCACAGGCTTGGGCGTTTGTTATACCAGCCCATAATGTCCTGATAGTGGGAGAAGTCGCGGTCCAGCTGCAGCAGGCCAAAACCGCGCGGATTTTTATCCTGGAAAGCGTTGAACTGCAGCTTCTGCGGGTTGTTCAGCGGACGGCACACCCATTCGCCGTTGCCCAGCCACATCGACAGGCGGTCGGAGTCGTGGATCTGCGGATGGATAGTGTCGCACATCCGCCGTTCGTTATTGCCGCAGCTGAACATACTGGTCATCGGCGCGATGCCCAGTTGTTTGATGTCTTTACGCGCGTAGATGTGGTTTTCCACATCCATAATCACCTGCGTCTCCTGACAGTTCACGACGAACTTATAGGCGCCGGTGACGCTTGGGCTGTCGAGCAGCGCATAGACGGTAAATACCGTCGCCCCCGGTTTAACGGTCTCAAACCAGAAAGAGGTGAAGTCAGGGAACTCTTCCGGCGTATCAGTAAAGGTATCGATCGCCAGGCCGCGGGCTGACAGTCCGTATTGATACGTGCTGTCCACCGCGCGGAAATAGCTCGCGCCGAGGAAGGCGACGATATCGCGACGCGCCAGCTCCGGCGCTTTAAATACGCGGAATCCGGCAAAGCCGAGATCGCTCTGGCCTTCCAGCTGTTTGGTGTCGACGCCGGCGTCATTATATTTAAACAGCTCAGGGCGGAAGTGAATTTCCCGCGCCTGCTGGGTTTGTGAATCCAGGGAGAACATCCGCACGCGGCGGCGGAACCCCATCCCCACGTGGAAGAACTGAATGTCCAGCTTGCGCTCTTCAATATTATTCCACAGCGAATGCGCAGCGTCGTACTGAATGCTGTTGTAGGCCTGGGGGGTCAGGTTTGCCAGGGTTGGCGGCAGATCGCGCGGCGCGCCGCCCCAGGGCTGACGCGCAAGATCGTGGGCCATCGACTGGAGTACGGAGTAGTCAAAGCGACGGGTCTGACCGTCGGCAATTCCTGAGTCCTCGGCGAATGCGGCTTTCGAGAATAGAGAGGCGACTCCTGACGTTCCGCATACGGCGGCAACAGCCATGGAGGATTTGAGAAAACGTCTGCGGTTCATGCCTGAGAGAGCATCCTTCTTCATATGTGAATTGAGACGCGACGTAACAAACCCATGCGTCGTGGATGTCGCTCACTCTAGACAAAAACGATTGATAATCCAATTGTTGACGGCAGAAATGCGTGAAAAAAATATGTCCACCGGACCAGACCGAATTGCCGATATCCACAGGGCGGCGATGATTCCGCCAGGCGGCGACGCTTCATACGAAATACAGCGCCAGCGAAACCTGAAGGGAAGCGGCCAGACGAACGCTGACCGCGAGAGCGACTATTTTTGCTGCAGAAGGTTAAAACTGGTCATCAGGTTGCGATAGTCCGGGATATGGTTAGAGAACAGCGTCCCTAGCCCTTCAACATCATTCCGCCAGTCGCGGTGTAGTTCGCAGGCAACGCCAAACCACGACATCAGCTGCACCCCAGCCTGCGACATACGATCCCAGGCGGCATCGCGGGTAATGGGGTTGAAGGTACCGGAAGCGTCGGTCACGACAAAGACATCAAAGCCCTCTTCGATGGCCGACAGCGCCGGAAATGCCACGCAGACTTCCGTCACCACCCCGGCGATGATCAGCTGCTTCTTGCCCGTCGCTTTCACCGCCTTCACAAAATCGTCGTTATCCCAGGCGTTAATATTGCCCGGCCGCGCGATATAGGGCGCATCCGGAAACTGCGCTTTTAACTCCGGCACCAGCGGACCGTTCGGACCGTTCTCGAAGCTGGTGGTTAAGATGGTCGGCAGAGCGAAGTACTTCGCCAGGTCGCCAAGGGCAAGGACGTTGTTCTTGAATTTATCGGGATCGATATCGCGCACGAGAGAGAGCAATCCGGTCTGGTGATCGACCAGCAGCACGGCGGCATCATTTTTATCCAGACGAACATACGGTTTGGCCATGATTTCATCCTCATTTCAGCAGCACATTTTCCGTCAGAACCCCGGTTCCGCGGATGTAGGGTTAACAGCACCGATCATAGTGTAACCACTGGCTGAGGATTAGCCGCCGAAAGTGGGACGCATCGTCCCACTGACAGAACGCGCAGCGGCTCAGGGCATCTTCCAGGCAACGTTAATCCAGGGTCACATGATGCTTCATCACCCGACGAAACAGCGCCAGCCGCGCGCGCATAAAGCGGTTTTCCACCTTAAAACCAGCGCGTTTATGCAGGCCAATACGCAACAAACGATCCCGACCGCGCACGCTGGCGGGCCAGCGCACCGGCCCCTGGAGATCGTGGCAGCCGTTACCGGCCATGCGGGCGAAGTTAGCCCAATAGTCGGCGACCTGGCCGGCAAAGGTCCGGTCGCGATCGTTAGCATACTGGCGTACCGGCTCGGCAAGATCGAGGTTGTCAAAAACGTATGCCACTTCATTCCCGTGCCATGCGCCGTGCGGATAGGTCTGATGTTCCGCCTCGGCAACGTAGTCAAACCAGTAGCGCCAGCACGGTTGTCCTACCCGCTGCTGCGCCTGCATCACCACGTAGCCCAGAGTGGTGAACGCCATATCGCGGCAGACTTCGCGCCCCAGCGCTTCATCGCCTTTGACGCCGGGATACAGCAGTTTAATCAGTCCGAGACCCAAGCGGCGTTCGCGGCGAAGCTTCTGGATCTGTCCGGCGATATCGACGCCAAACACCGCCATAACGCTGGCCTCATCGCTGTTTGAACCTATCATCACCGGCAGCGGATGCTGACGCCCGCTAAAAAAAGTTTCCAGCATCGGCTGGGGCAGCACGGTATCGCCAACAATCGGCGCCGGGCCGATGGTCAGCGGCGCGGTTAGCGACCAGAACGCCTCTGCCGGAATCGCCCGCAGCTGTTCGGCGCTGGCCTGCGGTAAAGCGAAGTGCTCAGCGATAAGCTGCCCTTTGGCCAGCGCCTTTTCCCGCGGCAGATCCGGCAAGGTATAGCCGCTCTGGATAATCGCTTTATGGAACAGTCCCCGGGATTTCGGCGAAACCATGAGCGACAGCACGCTACGCGCCCCGGCGGACTCGCCGAACAGGGTGACGTTGGCCGCATCGCCGCCGAAAGCGTGAATGTTCTCCTGAACCCATTGCAGGGCGGCAATTTGGTCAAGCAGCGCGAAATTATAGATGCGCTCGCCCTCCTCTTCCTCCAGCGCCGGATGGGCAAAAAAGCCCAGGTGCCCCAGCCGGTAGTTGACGGTCACCACGACGACGTCACGGGAGGCTAAGGCTTTGCCGTCATACGGCGGTAAACTTCCCGCGCCGATGGTATAGCCGCCGCCGTGCAGCCAGACCATCACCGGCAGCGGCTGCGCGCGCGAAGCGGGCGACCAGACGTTAAGGTAAAGGCAATCCTCGGAGAAGCTGCCGGGATCGCCGCCGCCGAGTTCACGACAGTATTCAATATCCTGCCAGCTGGAGGCCGAGAAAGTCTCCGCCCGGCGTACGCCCTGCCAGCGGGCGGCAGGCTGCGGCGCGCGCCAGCGGAGATCGCCGACGGGCGGCGCGGCATAGGGAATACCGCGCCAGATATGAATGTTCTCTTCCGAGGTGCCGGATAGAGTGCCCTGCCGGGTTTTCACCAGCGGGGTAGACGGATTCTGCATGGCCTGCTTCCTTTAACGACTCATGCCAGCAGAGTACTGATTTTACAGCAGACCGCAACGTCGTTTACTGCGCTCTTCCGCCTGCTGATAAAGGGCAAACTCATCGTAAACCGCACAGCCCAGCGCCTCCTCAAAGGCCTCGCGGCTGGCGTTGCCGTGGCTGCGGGCCTGTATCTCGTTACCCAGGTTAGACTGAAAAATCCCGGCGGCGCTGACCGGTAAAAAGTCTTCATAAATAATCGGTTGTGCGATAACCCAGCCGCGCTCAATCAACGGCTGCGGATCGTCGCCCGGACGAAAGGCCTGGCGGTGCGCCTCGCCGGCGGGCGTCAGGCGGTAGCGAAAGTACGCCAGCCCCTGCTGACGCAGCAGGAATTCGCTGTCCGGGAACGGGCTAAACACCTCCTGCAGATGACGCTGATGGTTAAGATTATCTTTGCCCACCCCCGCCTCGCTAAGCAGTCGGTCGTACAGAGCGCGGCCCTTGGGCGTCAAGGCGATGCCGCGCTGCTCTATTTCGCCAAAGCGCGCCGTATGGGTGCCTCGATGCTCCCCGGCAAACATCACCGGCTCTTCAAGGGCCTTAAAGCTGGTCTGGCGCAGCAAAATCGGCACATCGCGGCGCGGCGGGCCTTCTATTAACGCTTTCGGCGCGATACCGCATTCGGGCATCAGCGCCTGAACCCGGTCGATATCCAGCGTGCGCGGCGTCAGATGATTAATGTGGCAACCGGGGAAACAAACCACATCGGCAATCAGCCGGTGCTCTTCGTGCAGCGCGTGGTAGGTTTCCTCATCGACGGTGGCATGTCGATGCCAGCGAAAGGTTTCCAGCGCCTGCTGCACAAATTCACGCGCCTCCGCGGCGGTGAACTCCCCCTTCTGTTCATGAAGCGCGATCAGTTCGCGACAGCGCGACGTGAAGATATCGCGCCGGGCAAGAATTTCCGCCGCCCGCTTGCGCAACGCCTCATCGGCGATCAGCTCAAGACGCAGGAGCGAGGCAAAAACGCGAAACGGATTGCGCGCCAGCGCCGCGTCATCGATGGGGCGAAACGCGGTGGAGTGAACCGGCACGCCAGCCTGCGACAGATCGTAATAGCTAACGGGATACATGCCCATAATGGCAAACATGCGACGCAGGGTCGCCAGTTCCTCCGCCGTACCGACGCGGATCGCGCCGTGGCGTTCAACGTTTAGCCGCGCCAGCTCATCGGCGTTGGCCAGTTGTTCGTGCAGCGTCGGGTTATTCTCCAGTATGGCCAGGTTAACGTCGGCCACCAGCTCCAGTAGCGTCCCGTACTGCGGAACTTCCTGCTGGTACATCGCCGACATCGCCTGCGAAAAGCTTTCCCGAATCTCATCAGCCGTGATGGTGTTCGCCATGATGTCTTACCTCCAGTGAATTCTCCCTGGAGTGTAGGAAAGCTCTCTGAAGACGGCGGGAAGAATTTACAAACTGTGATGCCGGTAGCTGGCCGGTTTCTTTTCATCCGCTCACTTCATAACCACCGGTTATGTTAAACACCCTTTAATTTCACTTTAAATTAACAAAGCATTTACACACACTGCAAGTGGCGACATTACAACAACATGCCTCTCTACCGATAACACGGAGTCCCCTCATGAATGATAAATGGTCACCGCGCGAGGTCCTGCATCGCGACTACAGTAGCCATCCACCCGCCTACGCGCCGGGCTATAAAACCAGCGTACTGCGCTCGCCGCGCAATGCGCTCATTTCCCTGCAGAATTCACTTTCGGAGATCACCGGCCCGGTGTTCAGCAGCGACGATCTCGGCGCGCTGGATAACGACCTGATCCTCAACTACGCCAAAGACGGCCTGCCGATTGGCGAGCGGATTATCGTGCACGGCTACGTTCGCGATGGGTTTGGCCGGCCGATGAAAAATACGCTGGTCGAAGTCTGGCAGGCTAACGCGGGCGGCCGCTACCGGCATAAGAAAGATCAATATCTGGCGCCTATCGACCCGAACTTTGGCGGCTGCGGACGCGTGCTGACCGACGAGAACGGCTACTATTGTTTCCGTACCATCAAGCCCGGCCCCTACCCGTGGCGCAACCAGGTCAGCGACTGGCGTCCGGCGCATATTCACTTTTCGCTTTCCGGCGACGCCTGGGCGCAGCGTCTGATCACCCAGATGTATTTCGAGGGCGATCCGCTGATTAAACAGTGCCCTATTGTCAAAACCATCAATAACGATGATGCCATCAGAACGCTGATCGCCGAGCTGGATACCCATGCCGCCGTCCCGCTGGACTCTCTGGCCTACCGTTTTGATCTCGTGCTGCGCGGTCATCGCGCAACGCTGTTTGAAAACCGCACGCAGGGGGCCGCCCGATGAGAGATTTTTTACCTGAAACCGCTTCGCAAACCGCCGGTCCTTATGTGCATATCGGCCTGGCGCCGGACGCCGCGGGCTTTCATATCTTTGAGAGAAACTTTGGCCCGACGCTGACGACGGCCAACACCGAGGGCGAACGCATTACTATTGAAGGCAGAGTCATCGACGGCTCCGGCACCCCGGTGCGCGATGTGCTGCTGGAAATCTGGCAGGCCAACGCCGCCGGGCGCTATAACCATCCCGACGACCGACAGCAGGGTAAGAAGCTGGATACGGCGTTTCGCGGCTGGGGACGCAGCTGCTCGGACTTCACCAGCGGCGTCTGGCGCTTCGAAACCATTAAACCCGGGGCCGTTGTGGGCCGCGATGGTCGCACCATGGCGCCGCACGTCAATTTATGGGTGGTCGCCCGCGGGATTAATATTGGCCTCAACACGCGGATGTACTTCTCCGACGAACAGGATGCCAACCAGGCCGACCCGGTGCTGAATCTGATTGAGTGGGAAGTGCGCCGCCAGACCCTCATCGCCCAGCGCGAGGTGCGCGGGACGGAGATCGTGTATCGCTTCGATATTCATCTGCAGGGCGAAAACGAAACCGTCTTCTTCGATATCTGAGTTTTCACTTCCTTTTTCCGCCCCTGTTGGCCGGGGGCGGTACTTTACGGCAATGCCAATAAAATCAACTTGTAAAATAATAATATAAAATGTTAATAATATTTTGCTATGAAGTTAACAATTTTAAACACCCTTACTTGTCACCGGTACACCTCTGTTTTTAACATTGATTATGCAAAAAAATGGTCTTTTCAGTCAGCGCATTCGCTTGCGCCATCTACATACCTTCGTGGCCGTCGCTCAACAGGGAACTCTTGGGCGCGCGGCTGAAACCCTCAATCTGAGCCAACCGGCCTTATCCAAAACGCTGAACGAACTGGAGCAGCTCACCGGTACGCGGCTGTTTGAGCGTGGGCGGCTGGGCGCGCAGCTGACGCTGGTCGGCGAACAGTTTCTCACCCATGCGGTTAAAGTGCTCGACGCGCTCAATACCGCGGGTCAGGCGCTCAATCGTAAAGAAGGCCTCAACAGCGATATCGTACGCATCGGAGCGCTCCCCACCGCCGCGCTGGGGATCCTGCCCTCGGTGATCGGCCAATTCCATCAGCAGCAAAAAGATATCACCCTTCAGGTCGCCACCATGAATAACACCATGCTGCTGGCGGGGCTAAAATCGGGAGAAATCGATATCGGCATCGGGCGGATGTCCGATCCGGAGTTGATGAGCGGGTTGAACTATGAACTGCTGTTTCTCGAATCCCTGAAGCTGGTGGTTCGTCCGGGTCACCCGCTGCTGCAGGAAACCGTCACGCTGAGTCGGGTCATGGAGTGGCCGGTAGTGGTTTCGCCTAAAGGCACGCTGCCGCGACAGAACGCCGAAACCCTGCTGCAAAGCCAGGGTTGCAAAATTCCCACTGGCTGCATCGAGACGCTGTCGGCTTCCCTGTCGCGTCAGCTCACCGTCGACTATGACTACGTATGGTTTGTCCCCTCCGGCGCGGTTAAAGACGACCTGCGTCGTGGGATGCTGGCCGCGCTACCGGTGCCCACCCAGGGCGCGGGTGAACCAATAGGGATCCTCACGCGGGTGGACGCCACGCTCACTGCGGGTACGCAAACCCTGCTCAGCGCCATTCGTAAATCCATGCCCGTCTGAACACGATCTCCCCGGCTTTGCCCGTCGGGGAGAGATAATCCGCCCGTTTTCCCTGCTGCTGCCCGGTATTATTCATCACAATAATCAATTAGTGCGAAATCATTCATTAACAATTGCGTAAATTTCTTTAACAGATCTATCATATCCGCGATTTCACCAAATGGTTCACATGAAATCAATAACAGTAAAAATCCCGCTTTTATGAAGGCTACTATCACTTCATTCAAAAGAGTTCACTTGAAAAATTGATTCATCTGGTTCACGCCTGTTCAGGGGTGGTTAAGGAGAAAAAATGGCAACTGACAACGCGCCGCGAGGGTTCCCCCGGATCCTGCAGTGGCTTCTCGCCGGGCTGATGCTGATCATCGGTCTGGCTATCGGTATTCTTGGTGCGAAGCTCGCCTCCGTCGGCGGGACGTTCTATTTTGCGCTGATGGGCCTGGTGATGGTTATCGCCGCGGCGCTCATCTTCCGCAGCCGCCGCGGCGGCATCATGCTGTACGCCGTTGCGTTTGTCGCATCGATCGTCTGGGCGATTAGCGACGCGGGCTGGACCTACTGGCCGCTATTCTCCCGCCTGTTCGCGCTCGGGGTCCTGGCCTTCCTTTGCGCGCTGGTCTGGCCGTTCCTTTCCCGGCAGCCGGCGAAAAAAGGGCCGGCGTTTGGCCTGGCTGCGGTGATCGCCGTGGCGCTGCTGGTCAGTTTCGCCTGGATGTTCAAATCCCAGCCGCTGGTCAGCGCCAGCGAAGCGGTGCCGGTCAAACCGGTCGCTGCGGACGAGCAGCAGAAAAACTGGGCGCACTGGGGCAACACCACCCACGGCGACCGTTTCGCCGCCCTCGACCAGATTAACAAACAGAACGTCGACCAGCTGCAGGTCGCCTGGATCGCCCATACCGGCGATATTCCGCAGAGCAATGGCTCCGGCGCGGAAGATCAGAACACCCCGCTGCAGATTGGCGATACGCTTTACGTCTGTACGCCCTACAGCAAAGTGCTGGCGCTGGATGTCGATAGCGGCAAAGAGAAGTGGCGCTACGATTCAAAAGCCACCGCCCCCAACTGGCAGCGCTGCCGTGGTTTAGGCTATTACGAAGATAGCCAGGCTCAGGTTTCCCCGGCCGCCGACGCGCAGCCGGCCGCCTGCTCCCGTCGCCTGTTCCTGCCTACCACCGACGCCCGTCTGATCGCTATTGATGCCGACAACGGCAAACTGTGCGACGCCTTTGGCGACCACGGTATCGTTGATCTGAGCATTGGCATGGGCGAGATCAAAGCGGGTTACTACCAGCAAACCTCCACGCCGCTGGTGGCGGGTAATGTCGTGGTCGTTGGCGGTCGCGTGGCGGATAACTTCTCCACCGGCGAGCCTCCGGGCGTCGTTCGCGCCTATGACGTCCACACCGGGAAACTGGCGTGGGCATGGGATCCGGGCAACCCGGCGCTGACCGGCGAACCGCCGGCAGGCCAGACCTATACGCGCGGCACGCCGAACGTCTGGTCGGCCATGTCCTACGACGCGAAGCTGAATCTGATTTATCTGCCGACCGGTAACGCGACGCCGGACTTCTTTGGCGGCGAACGTACCGCGCTTGACGATAAATACAGTTCATCCATCGTGGCCGTTGACGCCACGACCGGCCAGGTCCGCTGGCATTATCAGACCACCCATCACGATCTGTGGGACTTCGACCTGCCTTCCCAGCCGCTGCTGTACGATCTGCCTGACGGTAAAGGCGGCACCACGCCGGTGCTGGTGCAAACCAGTAAGCAGGGCATGATCTTTATGCTTAACCGCGCCACCGGTGAAGCGGTCGCTAAAGTCGAGGAACGTCCGGTACCGGCCGGCAACGTTAAAGGCGAGCGTTACTCGCCTACCCAGCCTTACTCCGTCGGTATGCCGATGATTGGCAACGAGACGCTGACCGAGTCGGATATGTGGGGCGCGACGCCTGTCGACCTGCTGCTGTGCCGCATCCAGTTTAAAGAGATGCGCCACCAGGGCGTCTTCACCCCGCCGGGCGAGGATCGTTCGCTGCAGTATCCCGGCTCGCTGGGCGGGATGAACTGGGGCAGCGTGTCGGTTGACCCGAATAACAGCCTGATATTCGTCAACGATATGCGCCTTGGCCTCGCCAACTATATGGTGCCGCGCGCCAAAGTGGCGAAGGACGCCAGCGGTATCGAAATGGGGATCGTGCCGATGGAAGGCACGCCGTTCGGCGCCATGCGCGAGCGTTTCCTGTCGCCGCTGGGCATTCCATGCCAGAAACCACCGTTCGGCACTCTGTCAGCGGTTGATTTGAAAACCGGCAAACTGGTGTGGCAGGTTCCGGTAGGCACCGTTGAGGACACCGGCCCGCTGGGGATCCGCATGCATATGCCAATCCCTATCGGCATGCCGACGCTGGGCGCGTCGTTATCAACCCAGTCCGGTCTGCTGTTCTTTGCGGGCACCCAGGACTTCTACCTGCGCGCGTTTGATACCGCCAACGGGAAAGAGATCTGGAAATCGCGTCTGCCGGTCGGCAGCCAGTCCGGGCCGATGACCTACGTATCGCCGAAAACCGGTAAACAGTACATCATCATCAACGCGGGCGGCGCTCGCCAGTCGCCGGATCGCGGCGATTACATCATCGCCTACGCGCTCCCGGAGCAGAAGTAACCCTCAGGGCCCCAATCGGGGCCCTTTTTTGCTGGCAAAGTACGTAGCCAGGGCATTGCCCGATAGCGCGATATAAAAATCGTCTTCGCATCTCCCCCCAGCAAGCCATTCTTATTCCGTCATGTTATTATTGCGAATGGTTATCAATAATAAATACTGAACAAGGATAATGGATGAAGCGTTCAACCTGCCGCCTGCTCGCAGGCGCCATCATGTCGATAGCGGCCGCCTCAGCTCAGGCTTTACAAGCCCCGGAAGTTGACCTGCGCGATCCGGCGATTTGGGAGGAGAAAGCGGCGTCTCCGCTCACCGCTCACCCGCAGCCCTGCGAGGTGTTCAGCGGCCCGCACTGCGCGGTCTGGGATGATGAGAAGTCGGATATTCAGCGCGAACGAGAGCGGCGGGAACAGCGGCGCTGGCAGAATGGTTATGAAAACCTGCGGCGGGAATAATCCCGCTTAAACGATAACCCGGGCACGCCCGGGTTATTTATTACCTGAAAATCAATTCTCGCCGAAATGAATAACGGTACGAATGGATTTACCTTCGTGCATCAGGTCAAAGGCTTCGTTGATGCGGTCCAGCGGCATGCGGTGGGTAATAAACGGGTCGAGGCGGATTTTGCCCGCCATCGCCTCTTCTACCATTCCCGGCAGCTGCGTGCGCCCTTTCACGCCGCCGAACGCGGAGCCGCGCCAGACGCGCCCGGTCACCAGTTGGAATGGACGGGTTTTAATCTCCTGACCCGCGCCAGCGACGCCGATAATCACGCTTTCGCCCCAGCCTTTGTGGCAGCATTCCAGCGCGACGCGCATCACGTTGACGTTACCGATACACTCGAAGCTGAAGTCGACGCCGCCGTCGGTGAGTTCAACAATCACATCCTGAACCGGCTTATCGTAATCATTCGGGTTGATAAAGTCGGTGGCACCCATCTCTCTCGCGAGGGTGAATTTTTCCGGGTTGGTATCCACCGCCAGAATGCGCCCGGCTTTCGCCTGTACCGCCCCCTGGATCACCGCCAGACCGATCCCGCCGAGGCCGAAGACGGCGACGGTATCGCCCTCTTTTACTTTCGCCGTATTGTGCACCGCGCCGATGCCGGTCGTGACGCCGCAGCCCAGCAGGCAAACTTTGTCCAGCGGCGCCTGCGGGTTCACTTTCGCCAGCGAAATTTCAGCCACCACGGTGTATTCGCTGAAGGTGCTGGTGCCCATATAGTGATAAATCGGTTCGCCGTTGTAGGAGAAACGCGTGGTGCCGTCCGGCATCAGGCCCTTACCCTGGGTGGCGCGGACCGCCTGGCAGAGGTTGGTTTTGCCTGATTTACAGAACTTACATTCGCGGCATTCAGCGGTATACAAAGGAATAACGTGGTCGCCCGGCTGCAGGCTGGTCACGCCTTCCCCGACTTCGACGACAATCCCGCCGCCTTCATGGCCCAGCACCGCCGGGAAAACGCCTTCCGGATCGTCGCCTGAGAGGGTAAAGGCATCGGTGTGGCATACGCCGGTATGGGTGATCTTGACCAGCACTTCGCCTTTTTTCGGCGGCGCGACGTCAATCTCAACGATTGAAAGCGGCTGGCCCGGGCCAAACGCGACGGCTGCACGTGATTTCATATCTCTCTTCCTCGTGGTGATTTTATTTTAAATAGGATCGTAGCAGATGCCCGACTTCCGCCATTCTGGCGGCGCGCTGATCGGGCGTCGTTTCGCCGCTAACCAGTTCATCCTGCAGGTGAATTTCCACCATTTCCCCCATCAGGCCGTTAGCGGCGCCGCGTATTGAGGCGATTTGCTGCAGAATGGTCATACAGGGTTCGCCGGATTCCAGCGCCCGCTCGAGCGCTTCAACCTGGCCACGAATGCGCCTTACCCGGCTGAGGGCACGCTTTTTATCTTCAGGTGAATGTGGCATGGTGACGCCCTCCATATCATATAGGGGGGTATACTATATTTATTGTTGCCGTGAGGCAAATGCGTTCGCCGCTTTAACCGTAGCATAGCGGCGAGAATTTGCGCTTAGCTGAAGTTGAGGATCCCGAAGAAAGAGACAAAAAAACCCGCCGAAGCGGGTTTATCGAGGTTTAACGCCTGCGCGGCATCATCCGCAGCAGCGTGTTATCTTTCCACAAATAGTGGTGCATCAGCGCCGCCAGCGCGTGCAGGCCGATAATAAAGTAGCCGGTATTGGCCAGCAGCTCATGCCACACTTTCAGGGTATCCACCAGCTCAAAGTCGCTTTCCGCCGCGTGCGGCATGGTCAGGCCAAAAGCGAACCAGGGGTTGCCGCGGTAGTACATCATGACCATGCCGATGGCCGGCAGCGCGATAAACAGCAGATAGATAACCAGATGCCCAAGATGCGCGAAGCCGGTCATCATCGGCGACGGTTTAGGCACAATCGGCGGCGTCGGGGATTTGAGGCGCACCAACAGACGCACCGCCATCAGAACAAAAATTGAAATCCCGCAGGAGACGTGGATCATATTAATCATGGGCCGCGCGCTGCGGGGGAAAAAGCCCCGCAGCTCCATCGCCGCGTAAGCGCCAATCACTAAAAAAAAGACCAGCCAGTGGATGCCTATTTGCAGACCAGAGTATTTATCGCGCATGAGAAACCCTTAATAAAACGGTGATATCGCCAACATAAACACCTTTTATTAAAAATTCATTAACTTTTACGTACTTATAAAAAAACAATTGTTGGTTTCGCGCAGATAAAGCAAAAGCAGCGGGTTACCTGCGGCGCGGCAATACGAGGAACCTATACCTCAACCTTGACGCTGTATATAATCACAGTACAATACGGTCTGCTATTACCATTAATGGGATAAAAAATGTTCGTAGAGCTGATTTATGACAAGAGAAATTTCGAAGGATTAGCCGGCGCTAAAGAGATCATTCTGACGGAATTGACGAAGCGAGTGCATCGCATTTTTCCCGATGCCGACGTTCGCGTTAAACCGATGATGACGCTGGCCTCCATCAATACCGACGCCAGCAAGCACGAGAAAGAGCAGATCAGCCGCGCCGTGCAGGAAATGTTCGAAGAAGCTGACATGTGGATGCAGGAAGATTAACGGGCGACATTCGAGGAAATAATGAATACCTTCACCATCATGGCTATCCCCTTCTTCGCCGCAGCGATCGTTATGCTGACGCTGGGGGCAACCAGGAAAAGTCGTGCCTGCGCTATCGTGGGCGGCGTTTTGCTGGCCGCGACCGTGGTAAACGCGGTGACGGGCATGGCGCTACAGGGCGGGTAACAGAATGAGTTTTGTTTGGTACATGGCGCTGATATGCGTTGCGATCGCGTATCTCATGATGCGCTTCCTTCCTGTTTAACCCCGGGTTTGCGCATACCCGGGCTTCAAATAGCGTTCTTTTTACCGGCGGGATCATAACCCCTTACGCACCAGCGTCGCCGCCTGTTTAAAAATCTCGTCCTCGACGCCGTCCCCTTTCTGTCTTCCCAACCTCACCAGTTCTTCGACAATACTTTCCCGGTTAATAGGCTTCTGCTCAGAAACCAGACCAATGACCGCCGCGCCGATGGCAAGACCAATCAGCCCCGTTTGTTCGTCTTTGTTCTTCATCGTTCCGCTCCGTTATGCCCGAAAAAAGTTTAGCAGCCGCATCCGCGACTGCAACCCGAGCATCCGCAGGCTTTGGCGCCAGCGAAAACGGCTTCAGAGGACATGCGGATGCCGGGTCAGACAAAGCCAGCCTCCGGCTCGTTAGCCTGTTGCGGGACGCTAAAAAGTGTGAAGTTGATCAAAAACAACAAAATGACGCTCTGAGAGGCGTATTTGTATTACCGCCGCGCCGGGACAGCCCGGAGCGTGACGACACGATGATGAAAAGGAGAAAAACCATGATCACATACGATCGTAACCGCAATCCTATTACCAACGGCAGCCAGGTGATGATTAATGGGACGGGCAAAACCGGTAAAATTATCGCTATCCATTCTACGGGTTTGACCCCAGCCCAGCTGCGTCGTAATAAGACCGTTGAAGTTGAAGGGGCTGAAGGGAAGTTCGAACCGGTTGAACTGATCCGCCTTGGCCTCCACTAAGGAGGCGACAGCCGCTGCGGCATCGCCCAAACGCCGACTATCGGCTGGCGACGCCCGGCGGTTCTACTACCGACGCTCCGCGCCATGGCTGCTCTTCGCCTGATACATGCGCCGGTCCGCCACCGCGACGATCTCATTGAGGCTATGATGCGCAGCGGGATCGTATTCAACGCAGCCCCATGAGAACGCCAGCTGCCACGGATTGCCCGCCTGCTGATTGTACTCCGCGACGTTCTTGCTAAGCTGCTCCATCGCCAGGTCCGCGGCCTGCTGCGAGGTATTGGCAAGCAGGATGATAAATTCGTCGCCGCCCTGCCTGGCAATTAAATCCGACTCTCTGAAGGTGGCCTTCATCAAATCGGCAATCGCCCTCAGGGCTTTATCTCCCTGTTCATGACCCCAGGTATCGTTAATCAGCTTAAAGCGATCGAGATCGATAAAGATGAGGCTCGCTGGTTCATTCCGCCGTCTGGCGGTCAGCAGCGCGTACTCCGCTAACGACATAAAGCCCCGGCGGTTGAACAGCCCCGTCAGCTCGTCGGCGGTCGCCGCGTCCAGCACCTTGAATTCATCTTCAACGATGGCGGCCAGGTCGCTTAAGATTTGTATTTCATGAACGGAGAAAGCGCGCGGCTTGTGATCCATCAGACAGAACGCGCCTACCGTCGCGCCGTCAGGCAGTTGCACCGGGTAGCCGGCATAAAAGCGGATAAAAGGCGCTTCGGTGACCAGCGGGTTATCGTGAAAGCGCAGGTCCTGCTGCAGGTCGTTGACGATTAAAGGGTCGGTCTGCAGGATAGTATGCGCGCAGAATGTGATATCCCTCGGCAGGGTATCCACTTCCAGTCCGGCGCAGGATTTTACGTGCAGGGTATTTTCCCCCACGAGGCTAATCGAAGCCACCGGTAGATCGTAGAGCGTACGCGCAAGCCTGGTCAGGCGATCGAAACGCTCTTCTTTTCCGCTGTTTAATAATCCGGATGTCCGCAGCGATTGCAGACGGCGCAGTTCATCTGGATGAAGTCCGGCTAATTTCAATTTTTCTCTCTTACGTTATCAGGATAAATGACGCAGCGCTTACCAATGAAACGCGCATCAGGCTGTTAACAGACGATTCACATGCGTTATCTGATGAGTTAAGCATATATCGCTGGCTCGTCAAACGAGACTTCAGGCGCGCTCCGCCGCAGCCCACTCCCTCAGCTTCGCTTTCAGCCACTGGCTCGCGCCGCGCTGCCCGCTCCGCTTATGTGAATAGATTTTCACCTCGAATGGCGGAACCTCAAACGGTAGTTCAAAAACCTTCAGCTTCGCCGCGCCGAGCATTTTTTCCGCTGCCGAGCGCGGTATCGCCATAAGCAGTTCACTTTGCGCAATAATGAAGGGCGCGCTCAGCATAGAGGGCGTTTTGATGGTGATATGCCGCGCAAACCCCATTTTCGCGAGCTGTACGTCGAGAACCCCCTGGCTTTCATTCCACGGGGTAACCACCAGATGCTGGGCTGCCAGGTAATCCGCCAGCGTTAGCCGGGACCGGCCGGCGTGGCTTATCGCAACATAATCATCTTTCAGCCAGCAGATCTCATCCAGCTCCGGATGCTCTGCTTCATTCAGGGCGCTAAACCCCAGCGCTAAATCCACCTCGCCGGCCAGCAGTTCCGTCAGCGCCGGGCTGTGCGGCAGATAGCGCAGCTCGAAACGCAGGCCGGGCGCCTGTTGCTGTAGCCTGGGCATCAGCGTCGGGAAAACGCACTGCGCGGTGAAATCCGTGATCGCTATCTGTAAGCAGTCGGTACTGGCTGAGGCGACAAACTTCGGCTGCGGAGTCAGCTCCTGATCTAAAAACGTTAACGCCGAGGCAATAGAAGGCGCGAGCTGGGTGGCGAACACGCTGGGGCACATACGATGCCCTTCGCGATAGAAAAGCGGGTCATTGAGCGCGGCGCGCAGCCTGGACAGCGCGTGGCTTAACGCCGAGGTGCTCATCGCCAACTCTTCCGCCGCCAGGCGCACCGAACGATAGCGGTAGACCGCCTCGAATACCGGCAGCAGGTTCAAATCAAGACGGCGAAGGGCTGGATGCATAATATTCATCATTACGTGATTTCATTGCACTTAATTCTTCTAACCTTAACGTTTATGCTTTGCGGTATCAAACTTACGATGGCACAACAGGTAATCCAATGAATAGGACCATTCGTCAGGCCAGCCCGGCGGACGCAAAAGCAATTTATGACATGATTTACGAGCTGGCGGTGTATGAAAAAGCGCCGGAACAGGTGGTCACCACGGTTGAGGAAATCCAGTCATCGCTTTTCGCCAGCGACAGCAAAACGGAAGCGTTAATCTGCGAGATTGACAATAAGATCGCCGGCTACGCGGTGTTCTTTACCAGCTATTCCACCTGGCTCGGCCGCAACGGCATCTATATGGAAGATCTCTACATCACCCCCGAGTTTCGCGGCCGCGGCGCAGGAAAAGCGCTCCTGAAAACCATCGCTCAGCTGGCGGTAAAAAGAGAGTGCGGTCGCCTGGAGTGGAGCGTGCTCGACTGGAACCAGCCGGCCATTGATTTTTATCTGAGCATTGGCGCCGTTGCGCAAAGTGAGTGGGTTCGCTATCGCCTTGACGGCGCTGCGCTTACCGCTTTTGCTGAACTGGGCAGGACCGCCGACTAGTCCGCCATCAGGCGGGTCCTTCTCTGGCCCGCCTTTTCACTCCGTTGCCAATATGCCCCTGGCGTATAAAGCTGAAACAAAAAATTATTACCGCTTAACGCTCCGCCCGCAACCCGCCGAATTTATTCACTTTTCCGTTCGCGTTTTTATCAGCATTTAACGGCGCCAAATAAATCGCTGGTTGCCCTATCCCGACGGCTGGACTAAGCCTGGAGAAGTTTTCACCTGACCTGGAGATTCTTCATGAGCAAACTTGGGATTAATGGATTTGGGCGTATTGGACGTTTAGTACTGCGCCGGTTACTGGAGGTCGACAGCCCTTTAGAGGTCGTGGCGATTAACGACCTGACATCACCTAAAGTGCTGGCCTACCTGTTAAAGCATGATTCAAACTACGGTCCTTTCCCATGGAGCGTGGATTTTACGGAAGATGCGCTGATCGTTGATGGCAAAAAAATTACCGTTTATGCGGAAAAAGAGGCTCAGCATATTCCGTGGAAAGCGGTAGGCGCCGAGCTGATTGTCGAGTGTACGGGTTTTTATACCTCCGCGGACAAAGCGCAAGCGCATCTGACCGCCGGCGCTAAAAAAGTGCTGATCTCCGCGCCCGCTGGCGACATGAAAACCATTGTCTATAACGTTAACGACGACACGCTGGACGCCAACGATACGATTATTTCCGTGGCCTCCTGCACCACCAACTGCCTGGCGCCGATGGCGAAAGTGCTCCATGACGCCTTTGGTATAAAGGTGGGGACCATGACCACTATTCACGCCTATACCGGTACGCAATCGCTCGTTGACGGCCCGCGCGGCAAGGATTTGCGCGCTTCCCGCGCCGCGGCGGAAAATATCATTCCGCATACTACCGGTGCGGCGAAAGCCATTGGGCTGGTTATTCCCGAGCTTAGCGGCAAGCTGAAGGGTCACGCCCAGCGCGTACCGACCAAAACCGGGTCGGTGACTGAGCTGGTGTCAGTGCTGGAGAAAAAGGTCTCCGCCGAAGAAGTCAATCAGGCGATGAAAAGCGCGGCGGCGAACAACGAATCATTCGGTTATACCGAAGAGGAGATCGTTTCGTCGGACGTTATCGGCAGCCATTTCGGTTCCATTTATGATGCCACGCAGCTGGAGATTGCTGAGGTTGGCGATCTGCAGCTGGTGAAAACCGTGGCCTGGTACGATAACGAGTATGGCTTCGTTACCCAGCTTATCCGGGTGCTGGATAAATTCGCGAAGTAAGGCGCAGACTACTCGGCACGCATAGCCCGGGTAAGGCGTCAGCCGCGACCCGGGGGGCAGTCTGCGGGCTGGGTAGCCCGGACAGATGCGCAGCATCGCCTCCGGGAAATTCTGCTACTCCGCGCTCTACTCCCGGGGGCGGCGCGGAGCGCCTTGCCCGGGCTACAGGTACGTGCGGCCTGCGTTTGGGTAGCCCGGGTAAGGCGTCAGCCGCGACCCGAGGGGCAGTCTGCGGGCTGGGTAGCCGGACAGATACACAGCATCGCCTCCAGGAAATGATGCCATCCTGCGCTCTGCTCCCGGGGGTGGCGCGGAGCGCCTTGCCCGGGCTATAGGGACGTGCGGCCTGCGTTTGGGTAGCCCGGGTAAGGCGTCAGCCGCGACCCGGGGGGCAGTCTGCGGGCTGGGTAGCCGGACAGATGCGCAGCATCGCCTCCGGGAAACGCGCCGCTCCTCTGCTAAATCAGGCCTGCAGATAGACCACCTGAGTTTGCAGATACTCATTCAGGCCGTGACGTCCGTCGGCGCCGCCGATGCCCGATTTACGCCATCCGGCATGGAAACCCTGCATCGCTTCGAAGTTTTCGCGGTTAATATAGGTTTCGCCAAACTTCAGCCCCTTAATCGCCTTCATCGCGACGTTCAGGTCGCGGGTATAGATTGACGACGTCAGCCCATAATCGCTGTCGTTGGCCATCGCCAGCGCCTCTTCAAGGGTATCAAACGCCACCACCGGTAGCACCGGACCGAATGTCTCTTCATGCACGATATCCATCTCCTGGCGCACGTCCAGCAGCAGCGTCGGCGGATAAAAATAGCCCCTGCCCGTCACCGCTTTCCCGCCAAGGGCGACGCGCGCGCCTTGGGCGACCGCTTTTGCCACCTTCTGCTCAACGCGCGCCAGCGCGGCGGCGTTAATCAACGGCCCCATCGCGATATCGTCCCGTGCCACCGGATCGCCAAACTGTACCGCCTTCAGCGCTTCGCCAAGGCGATTAACGAAGCGATCGTAAATGCCCTTTTGCACGTACACGCGCTCGACGCAGTTGCACACCTGCCCGCTATTAATGACCCGAGAATCCACCACCGCCCTAACCGCCAGCTCCAGATCCGCATCGTCCATCACGATAGCGGGCGCTTTCCCGCCCAGCTCCAGACACACTTTAGTGATGTTTTTCGCCGCCGCGGCCATAATCTTCTCGCCCGCGGCAACGCTGCCGGTCATGCTGACCATCGCCACTTTCGGATTGCCTGCCAGCTCCTGGCCTACGGTTTCTCCGCGGCCCAGCACCAGGTTAAAGACCCCTTTCGGCAGACCGATATCATGGACGATTTGCGCAAAAGCGATGGCGTTATTCGGCGTAAATTCACTCGGTTTAATGACGATGGTATTGCCGGTAATCAGCGCCGGCGCCAGCTTACGGGCAATCAGGAAGAACGGAAAATTCCACGGCAGGATGCCGGTCGTCACACCCAGCGCGCGCTTAAATACCAGAATGTTCTCCCCCGGGCGGTCGCTCTGCACAATTTCACCTTCATAACGGCGCGCCCACTCGGCCATATAATCAAGATAATCGGCGGTAAAAGAGACCTCCACCGCCGCCAGCTGCTGGATTTTTCCGCCCTCAGCGACGATCAGCGCGGCGATCTCTTCCGCACGTTCGCGGATACCGGCGGCGATTTTGCGCAACCATCCCGCGCGCTCAATCGCTGGCAGGGCCTCCCAGCCCGGCTGCGCGCGCTCGGCGGCGAGAATCGCGCGCCGCGCATCCTCCGCGCTGCCGTCGGGGATCCGCGAAAGCAGCGCTTCCGTTGCCGGGTTGATCACATCAATCCACGCATCACCGCGGCCGGGTTCAAACTGGCCGTCAATATACATAGGGTGTTGAACGGGTGCTGTCATGGTCTGCTCCTCAGGATTATTGTTTTTAACAGGTGAACTAGATGTTAAAAATTATCGTCCGTCAGGCAAAGAGACAGCATGAGGGCTTGTTTTTGTGAGATATTTCATAAAAAGAGACGAAGCTAACGCGCAAAAAATCACAATTCAATAACACGAGCTGCCCGTTTGCGATACCGCCAACGCAAACGGGCAAATTTCCCGACGCGGCGACCAGGCCATGCGTCCAGAGAAGGGAGAAACGCGGAGCGGCAGCGATGAAAAGCGCTTTATGGTTACCTAAGCCAGCTGCCGCGCGCTTAGCGCATCGGAGAGCAGGCGGTCGTCGCGCAGCGTCTGCCACGCCTGAGCAATGTGCGGCGGAATATCCACATGGGCGATAAAACCCTTGCCCAACGGGCCGTAACCCTGCGGGTTATCCGCCAGCCGCGGCGGCTCGCCGAGGATCAGCGCCAGATAGCGCCCCACCGGCCACAGCCCACTATCTTCCCCGCAAAACGTGACACCGTCACGCCCGTTGCACAATACTGGCGCGCACCCCGGCGTGCTGTACCACGTCGGCGCTCGCGGGGCGTCTTGCCAGACGCGGGCAAACGTCGCCATCGTTCTGCGCTGCATGGTCGGATCCTGAATCACCACGCCCGTACGATGGGCAATGCCCCTCTCCTCAAGCATTTGCCGGGTAAAGTGCGCGTTCTCTCCGCAGTTGGTGGAGCGATCCTCCACCACGATGTGTTCGCGCGGAATAGCCCAGAACTGATGGGCGATGTCGGCCAGGATATGCGCTTCGGCGCGATCCCTTACCGCAATGGCGCGGTAGCGCGGGTCGTTCAACACCGACTGGTATAAAAACGAAGTGGAGTGACCGATACCGCCGCTGATCAGCAGCGGAACCGCGTGCCGCGCCGCCAGCCGGCAGGCGAAATCGATGGTCGGGATCACCGCGTTGCCAGCCAGCACCACCACCTCTATGTGCGGGTCACGGGGCAAATCATCCTGCGCCAGCCATGCGCCCAGCTGGTTCGCCGCGGCCAGTACCGCCTCGGGTAGCGATGGAAAATGTTCTGACATGTTCTCTCCTGTTAACACTCTCAGCCGTAGATTAGCGGCCACCATCTTAGACGCTGGCGCGAACTTTGGGTAATAAAGCGCAAATAGCGCACCCACGCCTCTTAAGCAACAAAGTCAACACATCTGAATAGCGTTTTATTCACTTTTTGAAGAGGGTCAAGAATCTAATAAATAGGGAGAAAGGGTTACAACTACGGCTTTAATGCACAAAAATGCATATTCATCCATGAAGAGCCTTGTTTTGCGTTTTTTTATTCATAAAAAGCTGAATCCCAGCCGCAACAACAGCATATTCTGCATTTTTGCCAAATACCGTCCCATTAAATTGGTGATAACATTCTCGTTACAGAGTTTATAGCTGTACCTTTCCACGGTTAACAAAATAATTATCACTGCGAAACAGGACTCTTATGGAAAAGTTATCTTACGCTTCTGAAAGTAGTACATCTCCATGGACCACCTACCTGCGTCAAATCGATCGCGTCGCGCCCTACCTCGGCGATCTCGCTTTCTGGATTGAAACCCTGCGCCATCCGAAACGCGCGCTCATCGTTGATATCCCGGTGCAAATGGACGATGGTACTATCCGCCACTTCGAAGGCTATCGCGTTCAGCACAACCTCTCGCGCGGACCGGGTAAAGGCGGCGTGCGCTACCATCCTGATGTTGATCTGAATGAAGTGATGGCGCTTTCAGCCTGGATGACCATCAAGTGTGCGGCAGTTAATATTCCCTACGGCGGCGCCAAAGGCGGCATCCGCGTCGACCCGTTCTCATTGTCGGAAGGTGAACTGGAGCGTTTGACCCGTCGCTATACCAGCGAGATCGGCATTATTATCGGGCCGCAAAAAGATATTCCGGCGCCGGACGTCGGCACCAACGGCAAAGTGATGGCCTGGATGATGGATACCTACTCCATGAACCACGGCACTACCATCACCGGCGTGGTCACCGGCAAGCCGATTCACCTCGGCGGTTCGCTGGGCCGTGAAAAAGCCACCGGCCGCGGCGTATTCGTCACCGGTCGCGAAGTGGCTCGCCGCAGCGGTATCGAAATCGAGGGTGCCAAAGTCGCGCTACAGGGTTTTGGTAACGTGGGTAGCGAAGCGGCCCGCCTGTTTGCAGGCGTCGGCGCGCGGATTGTGGTGATTCAGGACCACACCGCCACCCTGTATAACGAGGGCGGTATTGATATGGCCGCGCTGACCGCATGGCAGGCCGAGAACAAGCAAATCGCCGGTTTCCCTGGCGCCCGCGAAATTGCCAAAGAAGCGTTCTGGACGACGCCGATGGATATTCTGATCCCGGCGGCGCTGGAAGGCCAGATTACGCGCGAGCGCGCCGAAACCCTCAGCTGCAAACTGGTGCTCGAAGGCGCTAACGGCCCGACCTATCCGGAAGCGGACGACGTGCTGGCCGAGCGCGGCATCGTGGTGGTGCCTGACGTTATCTGTAACGCCGGCGGCGTCACCGTGAGCTACTTCGAATGGGTGCAGGATATGGCCAGCTTCTTCTGGAGCGAAGAAGAGATCAACGCCAAAATGGACCGCATCATGACCGATGCGATCGTTCACGTTTACGAAAAAGCCGTGGAAAAAGCGTGCTCTTTACGCACCGCCGCCTATATCGTGGCCTGTGAGCGGATCCTGATGGCGCGTAAAGATCGCGGTATATATCCGGGATAATCCCCCCTTCTCAGCCCGGTGAATGCCGGGCTTGAGACCAGGCTCCTCCTTTCCCTCCCCAAGGCTTCTTCCACAATAAACGCACATACCGTTAACCTGTTTTTATCAAACGGGCTTGAATTCTCGTTTTTGCCAGGCAAAAATCATTAGAGTTCTAACGATATTGCAGATTGACCTATGGATAGCCGACAGCTTAACTTTTCCCATCTTTTGTATCTCACCGCCCACCACTGGCGGCTGGCGGTCAACCGCCGGCTTAAGGGCCTCGGCATGAGCCAGGCCAGCTGGGTCGCCGTTTCCGCCATCGCGCGCCACGAACAGCCGCTATCGCAAAGCGAGCTGGCCCAGGAGCTGGGCGTCGAAAGCGCAACTCTCGTGCCGCTGCTTAACCGTCTGGTCGATGTTGGCCTGGTCGAGCGGATTAAAACCGAGCGCGATAAACGCAAACGGCTGCTGATCGCCACCGCTAAAGGCCTTGAGGTGTATCAGCAGGTGAAAACGGTGGCCGATGATTTACGTGAGGAGATCCTCACCGCCATCACTCCCGAGGAACAGCGGCAGACGCAGCGGGTCCTGGAGAAGCTGCTGCGCGAGGTCGAGAAAAAATAATGCCTCGCCGTAAAGACAATCCCTATGTGCCCCACGACTGGGCCCCGCACGAAAAACCGGCGATCCTCGGTTCGCCGTCCACCCCGATCCACAGTACGCCAAAACGGATTGCCTACGGGATCGTCGGGCTGCTGGTCTGCCTGACCGGCGCGCTGGGCAACGCGGTGGTGACCGCCAATCTACAGCTGTTGCAGGGGACCTTTGCTGCCTGGTCGACGGAGATTGCCTGGCTCCCGGCGGTCTACGTAATGACCAACGTCTCCATCAACCTGCTGCTGGTGAAGTTCCGCCAGCAGTTCGGCCTGCGCGCTTTTACCGAAGGTTTTCTCGTCCTCTACGTGCTGGTGACCTTCTTCCACCTGTTCGTCAACGACCTCAGTTCCGCGCTGATGGTGCGCGCCGCCCACGGCATGGTGGCCGCGGCACTAAGCTCGCTGGGGATTTATTATCAAGTGCAGGCCTGGCCCGCCCGCCATCGGCTCAAAGCGCTGACCATCGGCATCACCGGTTCATCGCTGGCGATCCCGCTGGCGCGCCTGTTTTCAACCGAGCTGCTGCAAATTGACGAATGGCGCGGGCTGTACTTCTTTGAACTGGGACTGGCGCTGGTGTCGCTGGCCTGCGTAATCGCCCTCAAGCTGCCGCCAAGCGATCGGAAAAAGGTGTTTGAGAAAAAAGACTTCATCACCTTCTTCCTGCTGGCGCCGGGGATGGCGCTGGTCACCGCGGTACTGTCGCTGGGACGGCTGGACTGGTGGTTTGAAGCGCCGTGGATCGGCTGGGCGCTGGCGGGGGCGGTGATGCTGATTGTCTCCGCGATTGCCTTTGAGCATAACCGCAGCAACCCGCTGCTCAATATCAAATGGCTCTCCAGCGGCAGTATTCTGCGCCTCGGGCTGATTATGCTGCTGATCCGTATCGTGCTGGCGGAGCAGAATACCGGCGTCATCGGCTGGCTGCAGTACGTCGGCCTGCAGAATGAACAGATGACCAACCTGGCGTGGTCGATTTTCGCCGGGATCCTCTGCGGCATCGTCGCCAGCTGCCTGACGCTCAACCCGCAGCGTCTCTACTGGCCTACCGCCACAGCGCTGGCGTTAATTATGGTTGGATCGCTGCTGGACAGCCAGTCGACGATCCTCACCCGCCCGGAGCAGCTGATGTTCAGCCAGTTTCTGCTGGGTTTCGGCAGCGCCTTCTTCCTCGCCCCGGCGATGCTGGCGGGGATTGGCGGGGTCATTGCCGACCAGCGCAACCTGGTGAGCTTCTCGGTGCTGTTCGGCATGAGCCAGAATATCGGCGGTCTGCTGGGCTCCGCCATTCTCGGTACTTTCCAGACCTGGCGGGAGAAGTTTCACTCCAGCCAGCTCGCCGACCAGCTCACCACGCTCAATCCGCTGATTACCGAGCGTTTGCAGCAGTACAGCCAGATGTATCAAAGCCAGATTGGCGACAGCACCCTGCTCAACGTTCAGGCCACCACGCTGCTGCAAAACGCCGCCACGCTGCAGGCCAATATTCTGGCTTACAATGATACCTATCTGCTGACGGCGGCGATTTCAGCCGCCACGCTGGTATGGGTTTTCTGGCGCTTAATAAGATTACGTATTACCGCCCGCATCGCGCTGAAACGCGCGACGGGTAGCAAATAAAATTTACTCTGGAGTCATTATGAGTCAGCAGGATGCGGCCAAACAGCAGGCCAACACCCGAAATAATATTCGCATCGTCTCGATTTTCACCGCCGCCGCCATTGGCATCGTTGGGGTACTGGTTATTCTCTACGCCTGGCAGCTGCCGCCGTTTACCCGTGAAAGCCAGTTTACCGATAACGCCTACGTTCGCGGGCAAACCACGTTTATCAGCCCGCAGGTCAACGGTTATATCACCGAGGTGAAGGTTCAGGATTTTAATCAGGTTAAAGCCGGCGACGTGCTGTTCCAGATTGACGAGCGCATCTATAAGCAGCGCGTCCATCAGGCACAAGCAACGCTGGCGATGAAAGAGGCGGCGCTGAAGAACAATCAGCAGCAGCGCAGAAGCGCCGAGGCGGTTATCGCACGTAACGAAGCGGCGCTGCAGAACGCCCGCGCGCAAAATCTGAAAACCCAGGCCGATTTAAAACGCGTTCAGGAGCTGACCGCCGACGGCTCGCTATCGATTCGCGAACGCGATTCCGCCCGCGCCAGCGCGGCGCAGGGCACCGCGGATATCGAGCAGGCCAAAGCGACGCTGGAAATGTCGCGCCAGGATCTGCAATCCACCATCGTTAACCGCGATTCGCTGCTCGCCGACGTCGCCAGCGCAAAAGCGGCGCTGGAGCTGGCGCAGATCGACCTGCAAAACACCCGGATTATCGCGCCGACGGATGGACAGCTCGGGCAAATCTCCGTCCGCCTTGGCGCTTACGTCACCGCCGGGACGCATCTCACCTCGCTGGTGCCGCCGCAGCACTGGCTGATCGCGAATCTGAAAGAGACCCAGCTGGCGCAGGTGCGCGTCGGACAGCGGGTAACTTTTACCGTTGATGCGCTGAACAGCGAGAAATTCACCGGCACGGTGCAGAGCATCTCGCCGGCGACCGGCGTCGAGTTCAGCGCCATTTCCCCGGATAACGCCACCGGTAACTTTGTCAAAATCGCCCAGCGCATTCCGGTACGCATCGCCGTTGATGAGGGGCAGAAGAACGGCCAGCGTCTGCGGCCGGGGATGTCGGTGCAGGTCACCATCGATACCCGCGCGGAGAAACAGCAATGATCCGCCCGCTCGCTCTCGCCGTTATCCTTGCGCTGGCCGGCTGCCAGTCCGCCGACGTTCAGCAGGCCGCGCCCGGTCTACAGATCCCCGCCGCCTGGCGGGCGGATGTCGGACCCTCCAGCCCCGTTGAGGGCGTGTGGTGGCGCAACTTCCACGACAGTACGCTCAATCGCTACGTTGACCAGGCGCTGCGCTACAACAGCGACGTGCTGATGGCTCGCGAACGGGTCAATGAGTACCAGGCCCGGGCCTACGCCGCCGATAGCAGCCTGTTTCCCTCGCTTGACGCCGGACTGACCGGCACCCGCGCGCGGTCTCAGTCGGCCGCTACCGGCCTGCCCGTTCACAGTACGGTGTATAAAGGCGCGCTGACCGCCAGCTACGATGTCGATATCTGGGGCGCCAACCGCAGCGCCGCCAGCGCGGCGCAGGCCAGCCTGGAAGCGCAAAAAGCCGCGGCCGCCGCGGCGAACCTGACCGTCGCCTCTTCGGTGGCGGTCGGCTACATCACCCTGCTGTCGCTGGATGAACAGCTGCGGGTGACGCAGCAAACGCTAAAATCGCGCGAAGATGCATTCAATCTGGCGAAGCGCCAGTTTGAGACGGGCTATACCTCACGCCTGGAGCTGATGCAGGCGGACTCCGAACTGCGCTCCACGCGCGCGCAAATCCCGCCGTTGCGCCATCAAATCGCCCAGCAGGAAAATGCGCTCAGCCTTTTGCTCGGCGCCAATCCTGGCGCCGTTAAGCGCAACGCGTTCGCGCAGCTTTCGCCGCTATCGCTACCGTCCCAACTGCCGTCAACCCTGCTCAACCGCCGACCGGATATCGTTCAGGCCCAGCGTCAGCTGGTGGCCGCCGACGCCACCCTGGCGTCATCGCAGGCGCAGCTGCTGCCGTCCATCAACCTTACCGCCACCGGCAGCCTGCAGGATCGCACCCTGCCGGACCTACTGGATAATCCGCTACGCTTATGGAGCCTCGGCGGCAGCATTCTGGCGCCGCTGCTTAACCGCCAGGCGCTGAATGCCCAGGTCGACGTATCGATGGCCCAGCGCAATCAGGCGCTGTATAGCTATGAAAAAACGGTGCGCGGCGCGTTTAAAGAGGTCAATGACAGTCTCGATGCGATTGGCCGCTACGGCGAGCAGCTCTCGGAGCTACAGGCGCAGGAGAAGGTGGCCCAGGAGACGCTGCGCATCGCGCAAAACCGCTATCGCAACGGTTATTCATCCTATCTGGACGTACTCGACGCCCAGCGTACGCTGTTTTCCACCCAGCTCAGCGTGGTACAGGTGAAAAACAACCTGCTGCTGGCGCAAGTCGATTTGTACCGGTCGCTGGGAGGCGGCTGGTCTGATTCATCAGGGACGTAAGACGGGAAATCTGACATGCAACAACAGTGGTCGGCAGTAGATAATTATCTCGTGGAAGCGTTAATTCCCAACGATCCGCTCCTCAGCCAGGTCCTGGAGAATAACCAGCGCGCCGGTCTTCCGGCGATCGACGTCGCCGCCAATCAGGGGCAGTTCCTGGCCCTGCTGGTGCGCATGACGGGCGCCAAACGCATCCTGGAGATCGGCACGCTCGGCGGCTACAGCACTATCTGGATGGCCCGGGAGTTGCCCGCCGATGGTGAATTGCTCACCCTGGAGGCCGACGCGCATCATGCCGCCGTCGCGCGCGAGAACCTCCGTCTGGCGGGCGTGGACGATCGCGTTGCGGTGCTGGAAGGCCCGGCGCTGACCAGCCTGGAAAAACTGGGCGATCGCCCGCCGTTCGATCTCATTTTTATCGACGCGGATAAGCCGAATAACCCCAACTATCTGCGCTGGGCGTTGCGCTATTCCCGCCCGGGGACAGTGATTGTGGGCGATAACGTAGTGCGCGACGGCGAAGTGACGAACCCGGATAGCGCGGACGACCGGGTGCAGGGGGTCAGAGCGTTTATCGACATGATGGGCAGCGACCCACGGCTAACGGTCACGGCCCTGCAAACGGTGGGCAGCAAAGGCTGGGACGGGTTCACCCTCGCGTGGGTGAACGCCTGACGTGACTCGCTGACCCCGGCAGCCCGCGCCACCGGGGTCAGTGACGGCTTAGGCCGCGATCTGCTCCATCGCCTGCAGCACCCGCTTGTCGGAAATCGGATACGGCGTGCCGAGCTGCTGGGCGAACAGGCTGACGCGCAGCTCTTCAATCATCCAGCGGATCTCCTGCACATCGTCATCCTGACGGCGCTGAGGCGGTAGCTTATTCAACCACTGCTGCCACCTCTGCTGGATGCTCTCCACTTTGAGCATCTGCGCGCGATCGCGGTGCGGATCGATCGCCATTTTCTCCAGCCGCTTTTCAATCGCCTGCAGATAGCGCAGCGTATCACCCAGGCGGCGGAAGCCGTTGCCGGTGACGAAGCCGCGATACACCAGACCGCTCATCTGCGATTTGATATCCGACAGCCCCAGCGCCATGGTCATATCCACGCGGCCTTTCAGGCGTTTATTGATGTTAAACACCGCGGTCAGGATCTGCTCAACCTGTTTGGCGATTTCCACCACCGTCTCGTTGAGTTCAGCGCGCACCTTTTCATGCAGCGCGGCAAAGCCCTCTTCGCTCCATACCGGCCCGCCCGCTTCGTCAATCAGCTTATCCACGCCGCAGGAGATACAGTCATCGATCAGATCCAGCACTTTGCCGTAGGGGTTGAAATAGAGCCCCAGCTTGGCTTTATTCGGCAGCTTCTCGTGCAGGTATTTAATCGGCGACGGGATATTCAGCAGCAGCAGGCGGCGCAGGCCGCGCCACATCTCCTGCTGCTGCTCGAGCGGATTATCAAACAGCTTGATCGCCACGCTGTCGCGTTCGTCCACCAGCGCCGGCCAGGCCTTAACTTTATAGTTGCCGCGCTTCTGCTCGTAGCTCTCCGGTAGCCGGCCAAAGCTCCAGATATGCAGCCCGCTCAGCTCGATACCGTCATCGGCGACCGCGGACAGCGTCTCCTGTACCTTGCCTTTCAGGGCATCTTTCAGATCCTGCAGCGAGCGCCCTTCATGTAGCTTCTTGTTTTTGTCGTCCACCACCCGGAAAGTGATTTTCAGGTAATCGGGCACCTGCTCCCACTGCCAGGCCTCGCGGTCGATAGTCACGCCGGTCATCCGCCGCAGTTCGCGCTCCAGAGAATCCAGCAGCGGCAGCTCCAGCGGCGTCGCGCGGCCTAAAAACGCCTCCGCGTAGTTCGGCGCAGGAACGAAGTTACGCCGTACCGGCTTCGGCAGCGATTTAATCAGGGCGATAATTAGCTCACGGCGCAGCCCCGGGATCTGCCACTCAAATCCGGCTTCTTCCACCTGGTTGAGCAGCGGCAGCGGAATATGCACCGTTACGCCGTCGGCGTCGGCGCCCGGTTCAAACTGATAGGTGAGACGCAGCTTCAGGTTGCCCTGGTGCCAGAAGTTCGGATAGTCGAGCTTGCTGACCTGCTCCGCGCCTTCCTTAATCAGCATGCTCTTTTCAAAGTTGAGCAGATCCGGCGTCTCGCGGCTGGCCTGCTTCCACCATTTATCGAAGTGGCGCGCGGAGATGACGTCATGGCTGATGCGCTGGTCGTAGAACTCAAACAGCGTTTCGTCATCGACGAGAATGTCGCGGCGGCGCGATTTATGCTCCAGCTCTTCAATCTCGTTACGCAGCTTGAGGTTTTCGCGGAAGAAGGCGTGGCGAGTCTGCCAGTCGCCCTCCACCAGCGCGTGGCGGATAAACAGTTCGCGGCACAGCGCCGGGTCAATCTGGCTGTAGTTGACCTTGCGGGCCGCGACAATCGGCAGGCCGTAAACGGTCACCTTCTCCGTCGCCATCACCGCGCCCTGCCCGCGCTCCCAGTGGGGTTCGCTGTACGAGCGTTTGATCAGATGCTGCGCCACCGGCTCGACCCACTCCGGCTCAATGCGCGCGGCGATGCGCCCCCACAGGCGGCTGGTTTCCACCAGTTCGGCGACCATCGTCCATTTCGGCGGCTTTTTGAACAACCCGGAGCCGGGGAAGATGGAGAAGCGAGCGTTACGCGCGCCGGTAAACTCCTGCTTGTCGGCGTCTTTCATACCGATGTGCGACAGCAGGCCGGTCAGCAGCGCGGTGTGAATTTCGCGATACTCCGCCGGCTCGCTGTTCACCGGCAGGCCGAGCTCTTTGACCACCTGACGCAGCTGAGTGTAGATATCCTGCCACTCGCGCACGCGCAGGTAGTTGAGAAAATCGACCCGGCACTGGCGGCGGAACTGGTTCGAGGAGAGCGCTTTTTGCTGCTCGCCAAGGTAGTTCCACAAATTCACAAAGGCAAGGAAGTCGGACTCTTTATCGTGGAAACGACGATGCTTCTCGTCAGAGGCCTGCTGCTTGTCCATCGGCCGCTCGCGCGGATCCTGAATCGAGAGCGCCGAGGTGATGATCATCGCCTCGCGCACGCAGCCGTGTTTTTGCGCCTCCAGTACCATCCGCGCCAGACGCGGGTCAACCGGTAGCTGGCTGAGCTGGCGGCCCATCGGCGTCAGCTTATAGGCGGTCTGCTGTTCGTCGGTGGTAATCGCCCCCAGTTCCTCCAGCAGGCGTACGCCGTCCTGAATATTGCGCTTATCCGGCGCTTCAACAAACGGGAACGCGGCAATATCGCCCAGGCCCAGCGCGGTCATTTGCAGAATAACCGACGCCAGGTTGGTGCGCAGAATTTCCGGGTCGGTAAACGCCGGGCGCGACAGGAAGTCGTCTTCCGAATAGAGACGAATACAGATCCCTTCGGAGACGCGGCCGCAGCGGCCCTTACGCTGGTTAGCCGACGCCTGGGAAACAGGCTCAATAGGCAGGCGCTGTACTTTAGTCCGGAAGCTATAGCGGCTGATACGCGCGGTACCGGGATCGATAACGTACTTGATGCCCGGCACGGTCAGCGAGGTTTCCGCGACGTTGGTGGCCAGCACGATCCGCCGCCCGCTGTGGGCCTGGAACACGCGGTTCTGCTCACTGTTGGACAACCGCGCGTACAGCGGCAGCACTTCGGTATGGCGCAGATTCAGCTTATTGAGCGCATCGGCGGTATCGCGGATTTCGCGCTCGCCGCTCATAAAAATAAGGATATCGCCGGGGCTTTCGCGCCCGAGCTCATCAACGGCGTCAAATATCGCCTGCAGCTGATCGCGCTCGGTGTCGTCGGCGTCTTCAACGATGGGTCGATAGCGCACTTCTACCGGGTAGGTGCGCCCGGACACTTCGATAATCGGCGCGTTGTTAAAGTGGCGCGAGAAGCGTTCCGGGTCGATGGTCGCCGAGGTGATAATAATTTTCAGATCCGGGCGACGGGGCAGCAGTTCCCGCAAATAGCCAAGCAGGAAGTCGATGTTGAGGCTGCGTTCGTGCGCTTCATCGATAATAATGGTGTCGTACTGCATCAGCAGCCGATCCTGCTGGATTTCCGCCAGCAGAATACCGTCGGTCATCAGCTTAACCATGGTGTTATCGCTGACGTGATCGCTAAAGCGGACTTTATAGCCGATGCAGCCGCCCGGTTCCGTTTGTAGCTCTTCGGCAATACGGTTGGCGACGGTACGCGCGGCCAGACGGCGCGGCTGCGTATGGCCGATTAACCCTTTAACGCCGCGCCCCAGCTCCATACAAATTTTTGGCAACTGGGTGGTTTTCCCCGAACCGGTCTCCCCCGCCACAATCACCACCTGGTGGTCGCGCACAGCGTCGAGGATCTCCTGCTTTTTCTGGCTGACCGGCAGGTTTTCCGGGTAGGTTATCGCCGGTCGAGCGGCTTCGCGCAGCAGGACTCTCCCTGCCGCCTGTTCAATTTCTTGCGCCATCTCCTGAAGGATGGCCTGCTGGGCATCAGGATTTTTAACCTTCTTCACGCCGTGCAGGCGACGGGCGAAGCGCGACTTATCGCGCAGCATCAGGCCATCAAGCCGTGTAACGAGCTGAGAGAAGGTTATTTTTTGTTGTTCTGTCATAGCGTTATCGGGCAGCGCACTGCCGGGAAAAATCTCTTTTGATGTATTGCGTTAGAGTACCACATCCGCGCAATTCGTGCCTTGTTCAAAAAAACTGAATACAGAGTTCGATTTATTGCGCTTTCTCTGCGGCATGATTGTGAATAGAGTGTCAACAAGCACCAGGGCAACGGCCCGTCAATCACATTAAAAAAGGAAACACCCATGAGCAAAGTATTAGTTCTGAAATCCAGTATTCTGGCAGGGTACTCGCAATCTGGTCAGCTGTCCGACTATTTTGTTGAACAATGGCGTGAAAAGCACGCGCAAGACGTTATCACCGTGCGCGACCTGGCTGCAAACCCAATCCCGGTACTGGACGGGGAACTGGTTGGCGCTCTGCGTCCGAGCGATGCGCCGCTGACGCCGCGTCAGCAGGAAGCGCTGGCGCTTTCCGACGAACTGATCGCTGAACTGCAGGCGAACGATGTGATTGTTATCGCGGCGCCGATGTACAACTTCAACATCCCGACCCAGCTGAAAAACTACTTCGACCTGGTGGCGCGCGCTGGCGTGACCTTCCGCTACACCGAGAAAGGGCCGGAAGGTCTGGTGAAAGGTAAACGCGCGGTCGTCGTCACCAGCCGCGGCGGTATCCATAAAGATACCCCGACTGACCTGGTAACGCCGTACCTGTCTACTTTCCTTGGCTTTATCGGCATCACCGACGTGAACTTCGTGTTCGCTGAAGGCATCGCCTACGGCCCGGAAGTTGCAGCGAAAGCGCAGACCGATGCGAAAGCCGCTATCGACAGCGTTGTTGCCGCATAAGATTTGCCTCCTCCCGCCCCGGCGGGAGGAGTGTTTCACTTTTTCTCGTAGCGCAAATACCCCACCACGCCACCGCCGCCGTCTTTTGGATGATTCACGCCGTCGTTGACCTCCACGCAGGGAAAGTCAAAAGGCGACACGCCGTCAATGCAGGCCACATTCACGCCATACTGCTGCGGGTTTGAACGCCGTTGATGAAAAGTATAGATCCCACACACTGAGCAGAAAAAGTGCACGGCTTGACCGGTATTAAAACGATACTCCGTGAGCTTATCCCGTCCGCGGATAACATCGATTCCTGAAAGCGGCGCGGAGACCGCGACCGCCCCACGCATCCGGCAATATGAACAGTTACAGCGGCGAACGGTGTTGAAGCCATCGCTAAGCTCAACGGTAAACGCCACCGCGCCGCAGTGGCACTGAGCGGATAATTTCTCTGCCATGATTTTCCCCCTCAGGATGAAGATTTCGGCCGTAAATTCTCATCAAACGCCAGCCGCTTTCTGTCCGGCTCTGCTTCTTTGAGCGGTTCCACCTGATGCAGCGTCTGTTTGCAGCGCTCCACCAGCACCTGATACTCGCGCGTCCCCTGCTTCTTCCAGGCCAGCTCCTGTTCGCTTAATGTACGAATGGCTTTCGCCGGACTGCCGACAATCAGATGGTTGGCGGGCATTTCGGCGTTGGCTTTGACAAAGGCCGAAGCGCCGACGATGCTGTTTTCACCAATGCTGGCCCCGTCGATAATCACCGCGCTCATGCCTACCAGCGCGTTGCGCCCGATGGTGCAGCCGTGCAGAATCGCGCCGTGGCCGATATGCCCCTCTTCTTCCACGACCGTATCCTGGCCGGGAAAGCCGTGCATCACGCAGTTATCCTGGATGTTGGCGCCATCTTTCACCACGATGCGGCCAAAATCGCCGCGCAGGCTGGCGTTAGGGCCAACGTAGACCCCTTTGCCGAGGATCACGTCGCCAATCAGCACCGCGGTGGGATGAACGTAGCTCTCATCCGGTACCACCGGCGTCATACCGTCAATTTGATAAATGGGCATAGCCTCTCCTTATACGCCTGCGAGTCCGCCAAAGCGCTGGAAATAGAGCGGTCCCGGCGCGGGAAGTTCCCCCACCGAGCTTTCGCCCTTCTCGCCGACAAACGCCAGCGCGCCGGGGGCAACGCGTTGATAAATATTGATGCACAGCTGGCGCGCGGTTTGCCCGGCCCAGTGCGCGGGGAGCAGCTCTTCGGGCAGCAGCGGGTCTTTCAGCACTACCCGGCGATAGAAGTGAATCAGTAGGAGTTGAATCTGGAAACTGCGTTCGGGCGTCAGCTCCGCGGGCTCGCAGTCGCGAAGCAGCGGCAGCAGCGGTCGAAACAGGGTGATAAATGTTTCATACAACGCGTTCTGATCGGTAAGATGCCAGCACTCTTCAACGCGAGCGCGCAGCGCCGCCCGGGAGAGCGCCAGCGGGGAATGCGCTTCGAAACAGATAACGTTTTCCGCCACGCCCGCTTCGTGCAGCAGAGACTGTACGTCCGCCAGCTTTTGCGACGGCGAAGCCAGCAGGCTCGGCGCCAGCGCGCCAAATCCCTGCCACAGCAGCTGTTTTTTGACTTCCGCCAGGGTGCTTTTTTCCAGCCCTTCCGACAGCAGCAGCAGCCAGGTGCCATCCCACTCCGGCGCGCTGGCGCGATAGATTTTATGCTCCGCCCGGCGGGTCAGACGCAGGCCTTTGTCGCTGAGGCGGTAGAAGCTGCGGCGACCAATGCGCACCACATCGAGCCACTCTTCTTTATTCAGGCGGAACAGCGCGGTACGCACGAATCGTTCGCCGAATCCAAGCCCTTCCAGCAGCGCCGCCACGCTGCCAAGCCAGACCTCTCCGCCGCGCTGGAGCAAGGCGTCGCCGTATAAAGAAGCAATAAGCGAGGTCCCGCTGATGGGCATCGCGGTGACGGCCTGCTGAATAAAGGTGTCGAGTTTACTCATCTGATTCATTCTGTTGTGATTTTTATCCTTTTTGAATCATAGCACAGGAAATCCCGGAGGCGGTGCTGGCGCACCTGTCCGGGCTACCGGCCCGCAGATGGCGATGAACACGTAGCCCGGCTAAACGCAGCGCGAGCCGGGAAGAGGCCGAGCTGATACATCAACCCCGGCACTCTCCCCGGGGCGCGGCGTAAACGCCTTACCCGGGCTGCGGGAGTTGTGTCGTCGGGTAGCCCGGACAGGCGCAATGCGCCGCCTCCGGGAGAAAACGTTATCCGTTAGCGGCAGCCTTGCGCAGGTCGAACACGCGGCAGGCCTTGCCCTCGGAGCGCGGGATACTGCCGCAGTTGACGATGCTGATATCGGTCGAAATCCCCACCATCGATTTGATCCGGTGGCGCAGCTGATGGCAAATCTGACAGCGCTGCTCGTGGTTCAGCGCCAGACCGCTCTCTTTTAGCTCCACGCGCACCGAAAGTGAATCAAGATGGCCCCGGCGGTTAACCTCCAGCTGATAGTGCGGCGCCAGATGTTCGAACTTGAGGATCTCCTCCTCTAGCTGCGATGGGAAAACGTTCACGCCGCGGATAATCAGCATATCGTCGCTGCGCCCGCTGATGCGATCCATCCGGCGCATCGTGCGGGCAGTACCCGGCAGCAGACGGGTCAGGTCGCGGGTGCGGTAGCGGATCACCGGTAGCGCTTCTTTGGTCAGGGTGGTGAACAGCAGCTCGCCGTGTTCACCGTCCGTCAGCGGCGTGCCGTTGTCCGGATTCACCACTTCAGGGTAGAAGTGATCTTCCCAAATCGTCGGACCGTCGGCGGTTTCCAGGCACTCCATCGCCACCCCCGGCCCCATCACCTCCGACAGGCCGTAGATATCCAGCGCCGAAATCCCCAGCCGACGCTCGATTTCCGTACGCATCGCGCGGGTCCACGGCTCCGCGCCGAACACTCCCACCCGCAGGGAGCAGCCGCTGGCGTCGCCGCCCATCTGGCGCTCCAGCTCTTCAATCAGGTTCAGGCAGTAGGACGGCGTCACCATAATCATATCCGGCTTAAAATCGCGGATCAGCTGGGCCTGCTTTTCGGTCTGGCCGCCGGACATTGGTATCACCGTCGCGCCTAAACGCTCCGCGCCGTAGTGGGCGCCCAGTCCGCCGGTAAACAGGCCATAGCCGTAGGCGACATGGATTTTGTCTTTCGCCGTGCCGCCCGCCGCGCGCAGGGAGCGGGCGACAATATTGGCCCAGTTATCAATATCGTTTTGCGTATAGCCCACCACCGTCGGCTTGCCGGTAGTCCCCGAGGACGCGTGGATGCGCACCACCTGCTCCATCGGCACCGCAAAGGTATCAAAGGGGTAGTTGTCGCGCAGATCCTGCTTGGTGGTGCAGGGAAACTTGCTCAGATCGCTCAGTTCGTGGAAATCGTCAGGATGAACGCCCGCCGCGTCGAATTTACGGCGATACATCGGCACATTGTCGTAGGCGTGCTTCAGGGTCCACTTCAGACGCTGGGTTTGCAGGGCCTGCAGCTCGTCGCGCGATGCGCTTTCAATCGGGTCTAATTGCGTTATCGTTGTCATTTTGTAGGGTACTCGCAGGTAGATTCGCTCACACTCGCTCAAGGATCATGGCAATGCCCTGACCCACGCCAATACACATCGTACACAGCGCATAGCGCCCGCTGCGGCGCTGCAGCTCTAGGCTGGCGCTCAATGCCAGCCGGGCGCCGCTCATCCCCAACGGATGGCCTAAGGCGATGGCGCCGCCGTTGGGGTTAACATGCGGGGCGTCATCCGCCAGCCCCAGCTGTCTGAGCACGCCCAGCGCCTGGGCGGCGAAGGCTTCATTCAGCTCAATCAGATCCATATCGTTTATGCTCAGTCCGGCGCGCTCCAGCACTTTACGTACCGCCGGCACCGGCCCGAGTCCCATCAGCTTCGGCTCAACGCCCGCCGTCGCCATGGCCACAATACGCGCCCGCGGCGTTAGCCCCTGGGCGATGGCCTGCTGCGAGCTGGCGATAATCAGCGCCGCGGCGCCGTCGTTGACGCCGGAGGCGTTTCCCGCGGTCACCACGCCCCCTTTGCGGAACGGCGTTTTCAGCCGCGAAAGCTGTTCAAGGGTGGTCTCCGCCCGCGGATGCTCGTCCTCATACACGGTGCTCACCGCCCCCTTGCCGCCGATAATCGGTACCGGCACGATCTCCTGCGCCAGAATGCCGTCGCGCTGGGCCCGGGCCGTACGCTGCTGGCTGCGGTACGCAAAAGCGTCCTGATCGGCGCGGCTGATATTTAACAATTCAGCTACATTCTCCGCCGTTTCCGGCATGCTGTCAGTGCCAAATCGCTGCTGCATGAGCGGGTTCACAAAACGCCAGCCGATAGTGGTATCAAACAGCTCGGCCTGGCGCTGATACGCGGCGCTGGCTTTGCCCATCACAAACGGCGCGCGCGACATCGACTCGACGCCGCCGGCGATCATCAGATCCGCCTCTCCGGCTTTGATGGCGCGGGCGGCGAAGCCGATAGCGTCGAGACCGGAGCCGCACAGGCGGTTAACGGTAGTGCCGGGTACGGTGTGCGGATAGCCCGCCAGCAGCGTCGCCATATGGGCCACGTTACGGTTGTCTTCGCCGGCCTGGTTGGCGCAGCCGAGAATTACATCGTCAATTGATGCCGGATCGAACTTCGGGTTACGGCTCAGCAGCTCGCGCAACGGGATAGCGGCCAGGTCGTCAGCGCGCATGCTGGCCAGCGCCCCGCCGTAGCGGCCAATCGGCGTGCGGATCCCGTCACAAATAAAGGCGTCGCGCATCAGACTTCTCCTGTGATTGTGCCGCCAATGCGGTGCGATTTACCGCGAAACAGGGCGACCACTTTTTGCTGTTGGTTAACGATCTCAATGTCATAGACCCCGGTCAGTTTGCCCTGCTGCTTGACCCTCGCAGTGGCGGTCAGCAGCTCGCCGACAAAGGCCGGACGGAGAAAATCGATGCTCGCCGCCGAGGCGACCGCCGCCAGCCCCTGGCTGTTGCAGGCGTAAGCGAAGGCGGTATCGGCGAGCGAAAACAGCTGTCCACCGTGGCAGGAGTGGTGGCCGTTGAGCATGTTCGGGGTGACCGCCATGGTCATCTGCGCGTAGCCGTCATCCATCTCGATAATCTTGATCCCGAGCGCTTGCGCACAGTTATCGTTCTCATACATCGCGCGGGCGTTGCGCCAGGCTTCATTGCTCATGATGTTTCTCCATCAGCGCCTTCTGACGCAGCAGGGAACAGGGGCGATAGCGCTCTTCACCATAGTGCCGCTGCAGGTTTTCCAGCAGCCGAAGCACCCGGCCCCAGCCAAGTGACTCTCCCCACGCCAGCGGGCCGCGCGGGTAGTTAACGCCCAGGCGCATGGCGGTATCGATATCCTCCGCGCTGGCGACCCCTTTTTGCAGCGCGTCCAGCGCTTCGTTAACCAGCATCGCCACCGTACGCCACACCAGCAGGCCGGGATAGTCAGCGATCTGCAGCACTTTTTTGCCCTGCTGTTGAAAATAGAAAGTTGCTTTATCGGTCGCCGCCTGTGAGGTGGTTTCCGCGCTGGCCAGCACCACCGTATCACCCGCGCTGTGGTCGTAGACCACTACCGGTCGGCCGTGCTGAAGGCTTAACGCCAGGGCGGTTTCACCGGTCGTTTCCAGCAGCAATATCTCGCCCAACTCAGTGACAACGTCACGTTTTATGCGTTTTGCTGCGCGTTCTGCTGATACGGCGGCCAGCGCCCGCTCGGGTTGGGCCTCAGCAGGCCAGCGGTAGACCCCCTGCCCGCTCTTTTTTCCCAACCGCCCAGCCAGCGCCAGCTCCTGCTGCAGCAGCGACGGCTGATAGCGACGGTCCTGCCAGCAGGCGTTAAACACCGAACAGGTCACCGCAAAGTTGACGTCCTGACCTATCAGGTCGGTCAACGCCAGCGGGCCCATGGGGAAACCACCGCCGTCGCGCAGGGCGGCGTCAATCACCTCCGGCGCGGCAACCTGCTCTTCCAGCGCTCGCCACGCTTCGGCATAAAAAGGCCGCGCCACGCGGTTGACGATAAAACCGGGCGTTGAGCGGCAGCGAACCGGCTGTTTTCCCCAGTCGCTAACCCACTGACAAAGCTGTTCGACGACTTCCGTCGAGGTGGCCAGGCCGCTGACCACTTCCACCAGCTTCATCACCGGGGCCGGGTTAAAGAAGTGCAGCCCGGCGACCCGCTCCGGGTGTTTTATCCCGGCGGCGATGGCGGTGATCGATATCGACGAGGTGTTGCTAACCAGCAACGTCGACGGGGAGCAGATCGCCGCCAGCTGTTCGAACAGCGCCTTTTTGACCTCCAGACGTTCGGAGGCCGCTTCGATAACCAGCTGCGCGTCAGCCAGGTTGCTCAACTCCGCCGCGGGAACCAGACGCGCCAGCAGCGCATCGGCCTGTTCCGTCGCCAGCTTGCCGCGGCTGACGCGGGAGGCCAGCCGCTGGCGAATCCCGTCGATGGCGCGAACCACCGCCTCAGGGGCGATGTCGAAAATCAGTACCGGATGCCCGGCGGCGGCGGCCACTTCGGCAATCCCGGCGCCCATGGTGCCGCTGCCTATCACCGCAACGGTAGGTAACGTTTTGCTCATCGGCTATTTCCCGCTGAATTGAGGTGGACGCTTCGCGAGGAAGGCGCTGACGCCTTCGCGATAGTCGGCGCTGCGTCCGGCCAGGCGCTGATAATCGCGCTCAAGATCGAGCTGCTGATCCAGGGTCTGGGTTTCCGCAAGCTGAAGCGCCTTCTTAATCAGACCGAGGCCATAGGTCGGCTGGGCGGCCAGGTGCCGCGCCAGCGCCAGTCCGGTATCTTTCAGCTCGGCATCGTCCACCACCTGCCAGATCATCCCCCACTGCGCGGCCTGCTCTGCGCTCAGGCTATCGCCCAGCAGCGCCAGCCCCATCGCCCTCGCTCGACCCGCCACCCGCGGCAGAAACCAGCTGCCGCCGCAGTCAGGCACCAGGCCGAGCTTGCTGAACGCCATGACGAACTTCGCCGAACGCGCCGCCAGAACGATATCGCAGCCCAGCGCCAGCGTGGCCCCCGCTCCCGCCGCGACGCCGTTTACCGCGCAAATCACCGGTTTCGGCAGCGCCGCCAGACGGCGCACCAGCGGGTTATAGAAACGCTCAACCGACAGGCCGAGATCCGGCGCAGGACCGCTGGGGTCGACGTTGCGGTCATTTAAATCCTGCCCGGCGCAAAAGCCGCGCCCGGCGCCGGTCAGCAGTAAACAGCGCACATCGTCATCACGTTCCGCCTGCTTCAGGCACGCCGCCAGCTGCTGGTGCATCAGGTCGTTAAAACTGTTCAGGCGGTCCGGGCGATTAAGGGTAATCGTCATCACGCCCTGTTCCACTTCGCTGAGAATGAAAGCTTCCACGATTAGCGTCCTTTAAATTCCGCAGTACGTTTATGTAAAAAGGCGTCAATACCTTCGCGGCGATCTTCGGTCGCGCTCAGTAAGGTAAACAGCTGACGCTCCTGCTGAAGCCCGGCCTGCAGACTCACCTCCTGCGACAGCCGCAAGGACTGTTTAGCCGCGCGCAGCGCCAGCGGCGAGTGGCGAGCCACGGTTGCCGCCAGGCTAAGCGCGTATTCATCGGTAAGCGCTGGCGGATACACCTCGCTCACCAGCCCCGCCCGCAGCGCCTGATGGGCATCGATGCTTTCGCCGCTCAAGACCATCCGGCTGGCCAGCGCCTTACCGACGCTGCGGATCAGGCGCTGGGTGCCGCCCGCGCCCGGCATCATGCCGAGGGTGATTTCCGGCAGGCCGAAGCGGGCGTTATCGCCGGCGACAATCAGATCGCAGATCAGCGCCAGCTCGCATCCGGCGCCGAGGGCATAGCCGTTAACCGAAGCGATCAGCGGTTTGCTGAAGGCGTCGATACGCGCCCACAGCCGCGGGCGAATATCATCGAGCGTGGCGGGCAGATCGTTTTCCGCCATTTCGTTCAGGTCGGCCCCTGCGGCAAAGAAGCGTTCGTTACCGCTGATGACGCAGACGCCAACCGTCGGGTCCAGCGCCGCCGCGTCGAGCACATCGGCGATCTGCATCAGCAGCGCGTTATTGAGCGCGTTGCGCGCCTGCGGGCGATTGAGCGTCAGCTGCAGTACGCGCGCGTGGCGGGCAATAAACAGTTCACTCATGCCATCCCCCGCGCGTCGAAGTCGACGATCACATCGCCGCTGGTGGGGAGCGCCTGGCAGCTCAGCACGTAGCCTGCCGCCACTTCGTCGGCTTCAAGGCTGTAGTTCGCGGCCATCGCCACCTCGCCGCGCAGCACTTTGCATTTACAGGTGGCGCAGACGCCGCCCTTGCAGGCAAACGGCAGGTCCGCCCCCTGGCGTAGCGCGGCGTCAAGAATGCTGTCGTCCTCGGCGCTCAGGGCTATGGTGCGGTCGCGTCCATCCTGACGAATCGTGACCGAGCGGCCCTCCGCCTGTACGCCGGCAGCCCGCCTGGCGCCGCTGCCCGGCGTATTGAAACGTTCCAGATGGATGGCTTTCGCCGGGACGCCCAGCTCGCGCAGGGTCATTTCCGCTTCATCCATCATCGCCGCCGGGCCGCAAATAAAGGCATGGTCAAAGCGGCTGAAGTCCAGCAGATGGCCGGCCAGTTCGCGCAGCTTGTCGCCATCGATGCGCCCCTGCAGCAGGTCGCTGTCCATCGCCTCCTGGCTGAACAGATGCACCACCTGCAGGCGCTGCGGATAGCGGTCTTTCAGGTCGGCCAGCGCCTGGCGGAACATCATGCTGTGGCTGCTGCGGTTGCCGTAAATCAGCGTGAAGCGGCTGTCGGTTTCGCAGGCGAGAGTGGCGTCAACGATCGCCATCATCGGCGTAATCCCGGAGCCGGCGGCAATCGCCAGGTAGTCGGCCCGACGCCCGGCCCGCGGCTGGTAGCCAAAGTGGCCCTGCGGCACCATCACCTCCAGCGCCATCCCCGGTTGAATGTCGCTCTGGGCATAGCGCGAGAAGCGCCCGCCGTCGATAGCTTTAACCGCCACGCTGATTTCACCCGGCGCGCGGCTGCGGCAAATGGAGTAGCAGCGCCTAAGCTCTTCGCCGCCGAGGCGGGCCTTCAGCGTCAGATGCTGGCCCGGACGAAAGGCATAGGCGTCGCGCAGCGCGTCGGGTATGGCAAAGGTGATGGTGACCGCGTCGCGGGTTTCCGGTTCCACTTTCGCCACGGTAAGCGAATGAAATGTCGTCATCGCAACCTCAAATACATTTAAAGTAATCAAAGGGTTCCCGGCAGCTGTCGCAGCGATACAGCGCTTTGCAGGCCGTGGAACCGAATTCGCTAATTAGCGAGGTGTGGCGGCTACCGCAGCGCGGGCACACCACCTCGTCTGGCATATGGGCATGGCAGGCATGATCCTGCGGCGGACTGATGCCGTACTGGCGCAGACGTTCGCGGGCCTCCGGCCCCATCCAGTCGGTGGTCCACGGCGGGTCAAGCTGCAGCACGATATGCACCGGCGCGAAGCCGTTTGCCGTCATCACCGCGCGGATCTCCCCCAGCAGATGTTCGGTGGCCGGGCAGCCGGAGTAGGTTGGCGTGAAGCCAATGACCCACCCCTCGCCGCGGCGCTCCACGCTGCGCACCATGCCGAGGTCGGTAATGGTCAGCACCGGGACTTCCGGGTCGGGAATCGCGCTTAACACGCCCCACACCGCGTGGATCTCCGGAGGAGCGATATCAACCAGACGTTGCATAATCCCCTCCTGCTACCAACGCTGACCGGGATAGGCGCGCTGTAAATACTGCATCTCCGCCAGCAGCGGCCCGAGATGCTCGCTGTGCAGCCCCTGCTTGCCGCCGTGGCGAAACGGCGCTTCCTCGGGGATCTGCAAACCGGCATCGCTCAGCGCGGCGCGGACCGTCGCCTGCCATTCAGCCTGCAACTCGCGCGGGTCGACGGCGATGCCCTGCGCGCTTAGCTCAATCTCCAGCGCATCGGCCTGGAACAGCTCGCCGGTAAAGCGCCACAGGTTATCGACCGCGTCCTGCATTCTCTGCGCGGAAAGCGCCGTGCCGTTGCCGAGGCGTTCCAGCCAGCCGCGGCTAAAGCGCTGATGGTAGCGCACCTCTTTCAGCGCCTTGGCGGCGATGGCGGCGAGCTGCGTATCGCGACTGCTGACCAGGCGGCCATAGAGCGCCACGTGCCAGACATCGATAAAAAACTGGCGAGCAAGAGTGTCGGCAAAGTTGCCGTTTGGCTGCTCCGCCAGCAGTAAATTGCAAAACTGGCGTTCGTTGCGGCCAAAGGCCAGAGTGTCTTCATCGCCGCTGCCGGCCAGTTCGGCGGCGTAGCTAAGAAAATTGCGCGCCTGCCCCAGCAGGTCGAGGCCGATATTGGCCAGCGCCAGATCGATCTCCAGCTCCGGCGCGTGGCCGCACCACTCGCCCAGACGCTGGGCCAAAACCAGGCCGTTATCGCCGAGGCGCAGGGCATAAGCTGCAACGGGGTTGTCGTTGTTCATCGCCGCCTCACATATGTTCCATGCCGTCGGGCACGGTGTAGAAGGTCGGATGGCGGTAGATTTTGCTCTCCGCCGGATCGAAAAATTCACCGCGCTCTTCAGGCTGCGAGGCGACAATTTCGCGGGCCTTCACCACCCAGATTGAGCAGCCTTCGCTGCGGCGGGTATAGGCATCGCGGGCGTTTTCCAGCGCCATCTGGTCATCGGCGGCGTGCAGGCTGCCGACGTGGCGGTGCGACAGACCCTGCTTGCTGCGAACGAACACTTCATATAACGGCCAGTCGTTTTTGCTCATCTTCCTTCTCCTTACGCGGCGTCGCGGGCCTGTTGTTTTTGCGCGTGCGCCAGCGCGGCTTCCCGCACCCACGCGCCCTCTTCCCATGCCTTGCGTTTAGCGGCCAGGCGTTCGTGGTTGCAGATCCCGCGCCCGGCGATCGTCTCGTTAAATTCCTGCCAGTCGATGGCGCCAAAGCGGTAGTGGCCGGTGGTTTCATCCAGCTGCAAATCCGGGTCCGGCACGGTCATGCCGAGGATCTCCACCTGCGGAATGGTGTTATCAACAAAGCGCTGGCGCAGTTCGTCGTTCGAGTGGAGTTTGATTTTCCACGCCATGCTGCGGGCGCTGTTTGGCGAGTTATCGTCGTTTGGGCCGAACATCATCAGCGCCGGCCACCAGAAACGGTTGATGGCGTCCTGCAGCATCTGCCGCTGCGCCTCGGAGCCCTGCGCCAGCGCCATGCAGGCTTCAAACCCCTGACGCTGGTGAAAGCTCTCCTCTTTGCAGATCTTGACCATGGCCCGGGCGTAGGGTCCGTAGGAGGTCCGGCACAGCGCCACCTGATTGACGATGGCCGCGCCGTCCACCAGCCAGCCGATCACACCGATATCCGCCCAGCTCAGGGTCGGGTAGTTGAAAATGGAGGAGTACTTCATCTTGCCGTCGAGCATTTTCTGATACAGGTCTTCGCGGGCGCAGCCGAGGGTTTCCGCCGCGCTGTAGAGGTACAGGCCATGCCCGGCTTCATCCTGCACTTTCGCCAGCAGAATCGCTTTGCGCCTAAGGGTCGGCGCGCGAGCGATCCAGTTGCCTTCCGGCAGCATGCCGACAATTTCCGAGTGCGCGTGCTGGCCTATCTGGCGGATCAGCGTTTTGCGGTAGGCTTCCGGCATCCAGTCCAGCGGTTCGATGGCCGTCTCCTGTGCAATGCGCTGCTCAAAGCGTTGTTCTTCTGTCACGTCATCACCTTTATGATTCCAACAAATTCGGTTTAAATTAATTTATGAATCACTTTGTTTTATAAAAGTTACATTCAGGTTAAATAAAACCACAAATTTTGTTTGCCTTTTCTGTGACACTCGCCGCAAAAGCTTTTGTAAAATGCATTAATAACAACTAATTAAGTAAATCGCGCAGATCGATAGCGATCGCATTGTTAATAAATTATTAAATTCGAACTTGATTTTTATGATTCATCAAAGAACTATCTATGGATATTTCACGTAACACATCTGGAGATAAACCATGCAGCAGTTAGCCAGCTACTTGTCCGGCACGTGGCAGACCGGCCGGGGCCACGCGCGCACCATCCATCATGCCATCAGCGGCGACGCGCTCTGGGACGTCACCAGCGCGGGTCTGGATATGGCGCAGGCGCGGCGCTTCGCGATTGAGCGCGGCGGCAAAGCGCTACAGGCGATGACCTTTATTGAGCGCAGCGCGATGCTCAAAGCGGTCGCCAGACATCTGCTGGAACAGAAGGCGGCGCTGTACGCCATCTCCACCGAAACCGGCGCCACCCGCAGCGATAGCTGGGTGGATATCGAAGGGGGCATTGGCACCCTTTTCACCTACGCCGGTCTCGGCAGCCGCGAACTGCCGGACGATACCCTGTGGCCCGAAGATGAGCTGATCCCGCTGTCAAAACAGGGAGGCTTCGCCGCCCGCCACGTTCTGACCTCGAAATCCGGCGTGGCGGTACACATCAACGCTTTTAACTTTCCCTGCTGGGGCATGTTAGAAAAACTGGCGCCAACCTGGCTTGCCGGTATGCCCGCCATCATCAAACCGGCCACCGCCACCGCGCAGCTGACGCAGGCGATGGTCAAAATGATTGTCGACAGCGGGCTGGTGCCGGAGGGCGCAATCAGCCTGATCTGCGGCGGCGCGGGCGATCTGCTCGACCATCTCGATAGCCAGGATGTCGTCACCTTTACCGGCTCGGCCCATACCGGACAGCAGCTGCGGGTGCACCCCAACCTGGTCGCGAAGTCCATTCCCTTCACCATGGAAGCGGATTCGCTGAACTGCTGCGTGCTCGGTGACGACGTCACGCCTGAGCAGCCGGAGTTCGCGCTGTTCATTCGCGAAGTGGTACGAGAGATGACGGCGAAAGCCGGGCAAAAATGTACCGCCATCCGGCGGATTATCGTGCCGCAAGCGCAGGTGAAAGCGGTGAGCGATGCGCTGATTGCGCGTCTGCAAAACGTGGTGGTCGGCGACCCGGCGCAGGAAGGCGTAAAAATGGGCGCGCTGGTGAACTACGAGCAGCGTCAGGACGTACAGGATAATGTCAACCGTCTGGTAGCCGCCGGATGCGACGTGCTGCTGGGGGGCCAGGCCGATCTCCGCGCCGCCGGGGCCTTCTTCCCGCCAACGCTGCTGTTCTGCCCGCAGCCGGATGAAACCCCGGCGGTACACGCCATTGAAGCGTTTGGTCCCGTCGCAACCTTGATGCCCTATCAGAATATTGAGCACGCCATGAGCCTGGCGCGGGCCGGTGAAGGTAGCCTGGCCGGTACCCTGGTGACCGCTAGCGGCGAACTGGCGCGGGCGTTTATTCTCGGCGCCGCCCGCACCCACGGGCGTATTCAGATACTGAACGAAGCCTCTTCCGCAGAATCGACCGGCCACGGCTCCCCGCTGCCGCAGCTGGTTCACGGCGGCCCGGGGCGCGCCGGCGGCGGCGAAGAGCTGGGCGGCCTGCGGGCGGTGAAGCACTATATGCAGCGCACCGCGATTCAGGGCAGCCCGACGATGCTCGCGGCAATTGGCCAACAGTGGGTACGCGGCGCGGAGGTGGTGGAAGACCGCATTCACCCGTTCCGTAAATATTTCGAAGAGATCCAACCGGGCGACAGCCTGCTGACGCCGCGCCGCACGCTGACCGAGGCGGATATCGTCAACTTCGCCTGCCTGAGCGGCGATCACTTCTACGCCCATATGGATAAGATTGCCGCCGCGGAGTCGATTTTCGGCGAGCGCGTGGTGCACGGCTATTTCCTGATTTCCGCCGCTGCCGGGCTGTTTGTTGACGCCGGAGTCGGTCCGGTGATCGCCAACTACGGGATGGAAAATCTGCGCTTTATCGAGCCGGTGAAGCCGGGCGATACCATCCAGGTACGCCTGACCTGCAAGCGCAAAACGGTGAAACGCCAGCGCAGCGCGGAGGAGAAAGCGACCGGCGTCGTCGAGTGGGCGGTAGAGATTTTTAACCAGCACCAGCAGGCGGTAGCGCTCTACTCCATCCTGACTCTGGTGGCCCGCCAACAGGGGGATTTTGCGGAGTAAATGTTAGAAATTCGCCCATCTTTATCGCCATCTTCATGCCTCTGCGGAGGCATTTTTTATAACTGGCAAAACTGACAAACAACCTGGCAAAAGCAGGCAAACGCCTGGGCGCTGAGCGCTGTTAGGTTAAGAATACACAAGCCGACATTCGCAGCGGCACTGCACAACACAACAATAAGGTGAGGTCTCAATGGCGATTCTTTCCCCCCGCAAGACGGCTCTGGCGTTGGCTGTCGCCCTGTTTTGCGCCTGGCAAAGCCCGGCTTTCGCCCACGGCGGCGAAGCCCATATGGTCCCGATGGATAAAACCCTGCAGGATTTTGGCGCGGACGTTCAGTGGGATGACTACGCGCAGATGTTTACCCTGATTAAAGACGGCGCTTACGTGAAGGTAAAACCAGGGGCGAAAACGGCCATCGTCAATGGAAAAACCCTGGAGCTGCAGGTGCCGGTAGTGATGAAAGACGGCAAAGCGTGGGTTTCTGATACCTTTATCAACGACGTGTTTCAGTCCGGTCTTGACCAGACTTTCCAGGTGGAAAAACGCCCTCACCCGCTGAACTCGCTGTCAGCGGCGGAAATCAGCGCCGCGGTCGCCATCGTTAAAGCCGCGGCGGATTTCAAGCCCAATACCCGATTCACCGAGATCTCCCTGCGCGAGCCGGATAAAAAAGCGGTGTGGGATTTTGCCCTCAACGGCACGCCGGTCAACGCCCCGCGCGCCGCCGACGTGATCATGCTCGACGGCAAGCACGTTATTGAGGCGGTGGTGGATTTACAGAATAAAAAGGTCCTTTCATGGACGCCGATTAAAGACGCCCACGGCATGGTACTGCTGGATGATTTCGCCAGCGTGCAGAACATCATCAACGCCAGCAGCGAGTTTGCCGAAGTGTTGAAAAAACACGGCATCGACGACCCGAGCAAGGTGATTACCACCCCGCTGACCGTCGGCTACTTCGACGGTAAAGATGGCCTCAAGCAGGACGCGCGGCTGCTCAAAGTAGTGAGCTATCTTGACGTTGGCGACGGGAACTACTGGGCGCACCCGATTGAAAACCTGGTGGCGGTGGTCGACCTCGAGCAGAAGAAGATCATCAAAATCGAAGAGGGGCCGACGATCCCGGTGCCGATGGCGGCCCGCCCCTATGACGGCCGCGACCGCGTTGCGCCAACGGTGAAACCGCTGGAGATCATTGAGCCAGAGGGCAAAAACTACACCATCACCGGCGATATGATCCACTGGCGTAACTGGGATTTCCATCTGCGGATGAACTCCCGCGTCGGGCCGATTTTGTCTACCGTGACCTGGAACGACAACGGTAAAAAGCGTCAGGTGATGTATGAAGGATCGCTCGGCGGGATGATCGTCCCCTACGGCGACCCGGACGTGGGCTGGTATTTTAAAGCCTATCTGGATTCCGGCGACTACGGCATGGGCACCCTGACCTCGCCTATCGTCCGCGGGAAAGACGCGCCGTCCAACGTGGTGCTGCTGGATGAAACCATCGCCGACTATACCGGCACGCCAACCACTATCCCGCGCGCGATCGCCATCTTCGAACGCTACGCCGGGCCGGAGTATAAGCACCTGGAGATGGGCAAACCGAACGTCAGCACCGAGCGCCGCGAGCTGGTGGTGCGCTGGATCAGCACCGTCGGCAACTACGACTACATCTTTGACTGGGTATTCCACGAAAACGGCACCATCGGCATTGATGCCGGGGCGACCGGCATCGAAGCGGTCAAAGGCGTACAGGCGAAGACCATGCACGACCCGAGCGCCAAAGAGGATACCCGCTACGGCACGCTGATCGACCATAATATTGTCGGCACCACCCACCAGCATATCTACAACTTCCGCCTCGATCTTGACGTCGACGGCGAGAACAACACGCTGGTGGCCATGGACCCGGAAGTGAAGCCGAATACCGCCGGCGGCCCGCGCACCAGCACCATGCAGATCAATCAGTACACTATTGCTAGCGAGCAGAAAGCGGCGCAGAAATTTGATCCAGGCACCATTCGTCTGCTGAGCAATACCACCAAAGAAAACCGGATGGGTAACCCAGTGTCGTATCAGATTATCCCCTACGCGGGCGGCACGCATCCGGTCGCCACCGGGGCGAAATTCGCCCCTGATGAGTGGATTTACCATCGTTTGAGCTTTATGGATAAACAGCTGTGGGTCACCCGCTACCACCCCACCGAGCGCTTCCCGGAAGGCAAGTACCCTAACCGTTCGATTCACGACACCGGCCTCGGCCAGTACGCGAAAGATGACGAGTCGCTGGACAACCATGATGACGTGGTGTGGATCACCACCGGCACCACCCACGTGGCCCGCGCCGAGGAGTGGCCGATTATGCCTACCGAGTGGGCGCATGCGCTGCTGAAGCCGTGGAACTTCTTTGACGAGACGCCGACGCTGGGCGAGAAGAAACAGTAACCACATCACGGCCTCAGCGATGGGGCCGTTTTTATTTATCCGCGACCAATGCACATGCAGCGGGCAGTAGGACCGGTATAGCCTGTTTTTCAACTTCTTTTGCCATATATGTTAGAAGTCGACGATAAACTTATATGGCATAAAAGCCTGCAACGATTATCAATGAGAATGGCTTTATGTCGCTTTACGATCTCAAAACCGAAGCGCAGGCATTGCCGGAGTCCTGGCACTCCCGGATCCTGGGCCGCGTTGGGGCAACGAATCTCAAAGTCCTGCGCATGGATGCCCACTCAGTCGCTGAGGAGGTGCATGAATATGACGAGGGATTACTGGTTATTGACGGTCGTCTGGAACTGAGCGTACAGGAGAAAAAAATCTCCGTCGCGCCCGGCCAGCTTTATATAGCCAAAGCGGGCATTCCTCATACGGTGGAAGGCGGCAGCTTTGGCACCCTGGTGATTATAGATTTACCAGACAGCGGCTTCAGCGGCGTATCCCCTGCTGATTAAGTGAAATGCGCGTTTGGAGGATAAGCGAGTCATCATTTCATTTTGATTGACTAAGCCATTGCGCCCACGTTATAGCCAATGTCCGGGTATGCTCCTGTGGGGTTGAAGGTATTAGTCGCGGGATCGCCATAAACGTTGAAATCTTGCACGTGAAGCGCAGCGGCGCGAATGCGGGCCGGGCAGATAACACGCGCTATTTTTCATGATGCCCCTTTAATCACTGAGATCATCATGCTTGAACTTCGCCCTAATTGTGAATGCTGTGATAACGATCTGCCGCCAGAATCAGCGGATGCGTACATCTGTTCATTCGAATGCACCTTCTGCATTGACTGCGTGACCCAGCGGCTTCAAGGATGGTGCCCGAACTGCGGGGGCGAGCTGGTGCGCCGTCCAGTACGCCCCGAAGCTGCCCTCCTTCGCCACCCTGCCTCCAGCCAGCGCCGATATAAACAATAAGCCAGTTTGTCGCTTATCGCTGACGCTCCGGTTCGCCGCGAGCCCGCTCATCCTCGTTTACGTAGCGCGTTAAGTAGCGCCTGCGTTGCGCCGGAAGACGTCCCGGATGACGAACAAACCAGCCGAAACTCACGGTGTATGGCAGGCGTCACGGGTACCACGCACAGATTACGCAACGCCTCCGGCAGGGCTGATTCGGGTACAAGGGCGACGCCCATCCCTTCCGCAACCAGCTTACAGGCGCTAATCCAGTCACGTACCGTCACGCGGATATCAGAAAGTTGCAGACCCGCCTTTTCCATCAGGCTTTTTCCATTAACGACGCATCCGCCTGTCGCCAGAATAAAGGGCTGGTCTGCCAGCGCCTTTAGCGTTATGCCATACGTCCTGGCATGGTGTGCCAGCCGATGAGCGGCTGGCAGTACCGCTACCCATGCATCCTGCCCTAATACAACGTCTGCGCGCCCGGGGTCGGGATTCATGACCACCCCCAGCTCAACGGTATCTGCGGCCAGCCACTCCTCGACCTCCTCGTCCGAGCCTTCCAGGATGACGACCTCAATACCCGGATGCAGACGCTTAAAGTCGCGCAGCAGGCCGGGCAACAAGGTGGACGTCACTGATGGAAAGCTGGCCAGGCGAATGCGCCCGCGATTTAAACCCCGGCTCTCATCGGCCAGTTCGCGGATGGTATTCAGCTGCGAAAGCATGTTTCTTGCGTGTTCAACAACCTGCCCGCCCAGCGCGGTCACCCCGATATATCGTCGCTCACGCGTAAATACCGGAAATCCCAGTGCAGCCTCTAGCTGGGCGATGGCCTGGCTGGCGCCGGACTGAGTCATTCCTATCTCCTCTGCGGCACGCGAGATGTTGCCGGCATCCGCCACGGCCACCAGTAAGCGCCAATGTAAAAGATTCATCATGATTGTCAGTAGCCCAGCTAATAGTTAGTTTCTTTATCATTAATTTTACAGCGCATTCCGCGTCAAATACAGTGGATTCAGGACGTCCCCCGACGGCTTTTCACCTTTCACGGAGACAAAATGAAACTCTATTACGCCCCGGATACCTGTTCGTTATCGCCGCACATCGTGCTGCGCGAACTGCAACTTGAGTTTGAACTGGTTAGAGTCAACAACAGAAGCAAGATCACCGCTGATGGTCGCGACTTCCGCGCCATTAACCCTAAAGGGTATGTCGCCGCCCTTGAACTCGATGATGGGCAGATACTCACTGAGGGTCCGGCCATCGTGCAGTACCTCGCCGACCTAAAACCAGAATACGGCCTGGCGCCGCGCGCGGACAGTTGGGCTCGGGTGCGTCTGCAGGAATGGCTTAACTTTATCACCAGTGAAATACACGCTGGCTCGGCACCGTTGTTCAACCCCGCGCTGCCCGAAGAGGTCAGAGCGATTTTTCGTGAGAAGCTGTTCCGACAGTTCGATTTTCTTCAGGCGACTCTCAACGAAAAAATCTATCTGACTGGCCCCACTTTCAGCGTGGCTGATGCCTACCTCTTCACTGTGCTGGGCTGGTGTAAATTCTTCTCAATCCCACTGGATCGCTGGCCTGGGCTATTGGCGTACAGGGAAATGATCAATGCCCGTCCTGCGGTACAGGCCGCATTACTGGCCGAGGCGTCGCTTTAAGGTTGATGTGGGGATTTGGGTTCAGGCGTTACTGCGTAAAAACGTAGAGCCTTATGAACAGGCATTCATCAAAGAAGACGACGAAAAAGGGGTGGATAACACCGGGCAGATGATCAGCAACCGCTAAGGAAAGGTGGTGCTGAGGCCCGAGCGTTATGGCGGATAATTTTGTGCCACAGACGTACAAGGAGAAAACAGCCGGAGGCGGGCAGCTCCGGCTATCGACCTATCGCAGGACAAGATTGGCCTGTGGGGCGTTAAGCGCCGCGTTAAAGCTCTGCCTTGCTGGCCCTGCCAACCATTGTTCCAGCGTCATCATCATACCGAACTCCTGTTCAAGCGCCGGTATATCCGCCGAGCCTGCGACAATGCCATTGTCTACCAACGCCGTGAGCTGGCGAAGAAAAGTGTTCTGCGCTAACAGCTCGTCAGGAAAGCGGTGATAATGAACAGGATGACCGGCGGCATCTGAGAAAGCACGCTGCAAGTCTTCACCGGTCAACGCCTGGCTGGCCAGTTCCAGAGTCTGCCCCCGATAACGTTCAGGATTACAAAGAATCTGGGCATTAATGCGCCCCAGGTCTTGCAGCGCAATCATCTGCATCGCCTGATGGCGTTGCATGAAGAAGAAAAAATGGCCGCTGTTTAGTCCCATGCCGGGCAGCAGCATCATTTCCATAAAGCTTGCCGGGCGCGTGATGGTCGTGGAGAGCGGCAAGGCGCGAAGGTAATCTTCAATTGTCGATTTACTGTCAAAGTGTCCCATGCCGGTTGGGGCTTTTCCAGCCGCCCCGGACGAAGAATAGACGAGATGGCGGATACCAGCCGCCAGGGCGCTATCGGCAATGGCTTTTCCCTGCATAACCTCCTGCTCGTCGCTTATCTCGCCTGCCGGAGAACTGGTCTGAACGCTAAATACGCCCTGGATACCCGACATTGCACGGTCAATGGATGCGAGGTCGAACAAGTCGCCGATGGCGAGCGTGATTCCTTCTGTCGTCAGCGCTCTGGCCACTTCGCTATGCGGATTCCGTACGAAAGCGCGGACTTGACGTCCGGCCCGCCGTAACGCTCGGGCCACTGCGCCACCTTGCTGCCCGGTGGCGCCAAAGACGAGGAATTCTGCGGTATGTGTCATGGTGGTTCCTTAGTGTAACTATTGGCAGTCACAGTATGGAACCAGTGCTATTCTGTTCACAAGACGGCACATTTTTGGTCCTCAGTTACACAAAGATAACCATTAGGGATGTCCAGCGGAGAAAAATTATGGCGCGTGAGATTAATGGCAGACCCGTGTTCGAAACACCGGATGGACCAAAACTGACACCCTGTGCGCCGGGGAGTGTCCTGGCAAGACTGGGTGATAAATGGACAATCCTCGTTATCTCACTACTGGCACTTTCACAGGAGACGCCTATGCGCTTTAGCGCCATTCGGCGCGGCATTCCTGACATTTCGCAGCGTATGTTGACCCTGACTCTGCGTAATCTCGAAAGGGATGGCCTGGTTGCCCGGTATTATTACCCCGAGCTTCCACCACGGGTGGAATATCAACTGACTGACCGAGGCCGGTCGATGTTGGAGCCGCTGGCGGGGTTCACTGACTGGATCAGGGATACCTGGCAGGATATTGAGGCATCCCGGAAAGCCTTCGATGATTCAGAGGACAAACGGGCTGCTGCGTCCATGACCCGCTTGTAGTCGTAGGCTACCTTATGCCAGAAGAGAACCGTCAGCAAACCGAAGCAGGACATTTCGGAGGCTCGTATGGACAAATGAAATGTATAATCACATGTAAACTCAGGCGGGATTTTAACATTAAAGCAGTATCTTTCCCTGGAGAACCCTGATGTTTACTCATATGCGTATTGCTAAACCCGTCGCCAATCTCGAAAGATCATTTCTGATGTACAGCAAGGGGTTAGGTCTGCATAAGATTGCTGAATTCAACGATCATGACGGTTTCAATGGAATAATGTTAGGGAGGGGAGACTTAGACTGGCACATAGAATTCACTTTTTGCCGAAACCATCCCGTTCAACCTTTACACACAGAAGAGGATTTACTCGTTCTTTATTACTCTGAAGAAAAAGAATGGGATACGGCCTGTGAAAGAATGATCGGTGCTGGCTTTAGAATGACCACGTCATTCAATCCTTACTGGGATGCGAACGGAAGGACATTTGTTGACCTTGATGGATATAGGGTGGTTATACAAAACAAGGCGTGGGTATTGCCCCAATAAATATTGCAATGCTGCCGCCATCCTGCCGCAAGATAAACATTCGTTTCTCGCTCATAGCTGACCTCACGGCGCTTCAGACAGTCCGCTTGGTGCCAGGAGCGGAAGTTAACTACGGATAAAATTCAGCGCCCCACCCCCAGAGCCGCTGCATAACGGCAATAAGCTACACTTGTTCATTATTTCCAAAACAGGAAAGCCTTCCGCTGCTTCAACGGTGTGTGTTTGATATCGCGCAGTTGGGACATTTTGATCAACAACGAGCATGGCCAGCTAACGATGAAATTGATACTTGTTCGACACGCAGAAACAGAGTGGAATTTGGAAGGAATTATTCAGGGGCACAGCGATAGCTCCTTGACCTGTCGGGGTTTGCGTGAAACATCCGTCCTACTAGCAGCGTTTAGTGCAAGTGAGTATCAAATAGAGCGTGTTTACGCTTCTCCGCTTGGGCGTGCCTGGCAAATGGGGCAAAGCCTGGCTGAACACTTTCATTGTTCACTGACGGCTGAACCGGCCCTTAAAGAGCAGGCCTTTGGTCAGTTTGAAGGTATGCCGTTAGAACTACTCAGACAAAAACATCCAAACTATGCAAATGCGTTATTCAGGCTTGATGCAGAGTATTGTCCACCTGGGGGGGAGTCACTGGCGCATGCTTCTCAGCGAGTTATGCGTTTTTTACAAAACCTGGAAGATACCTCATCACATCAACAAACAATATGTATTGTGTCTCACGGGCATGTCAGTCAGGGCACTCTGGCAATTCTTAAAGAAGGGACTGTCAATAGTTTCCCTCGCTATGCTCACCCCAATGCAAGTTATTCTGTTATCGACCTGATTAATGGAAAATGTATCGGCCTAAAGTGGGGGATTGCTACACATTTACGTCACCTGAATTAGTGGCTACCTTCCAAGCATTGAAAACCCATCCTGCCAGAGTCATCATTATTTAAGCACAATGTCCGCTCCTCGCTCATAGCGGACCTTTCGCCCAGTTAGCTTGTCCGCTTCGTGCCAGAAGCGACCATGGCGCGTCTCTAGACTGTGATACGAGGCATCTCAGTATTATCAATGCAGCCCAGGCCCTGTAACGTCGTATGGACGGCTACATCAAGTGGGGTATGAGGCTCAGCGCCTAAAAAATTCACCAGCTTCGTATTGTCCAGGCGGACCGACTGGCGCCACAGGTACCGCATCTCCAAAAGTTCGCGTAAGGTTGCGTTGAAAGGCGCAGCCAGGGACATAAACCACCACGGAAATGAGCGTATTTTGGCAACGCCGCCAAAGCGCGCCGCAGTGCGTTGAATCGCGCTGACCATTTCGCTGCCGTCGGCATCCCAATGGCCTTGCATATGGAAGCACGCAAAGGGCTCAAGTTCCTCGCGTCGTTCCAGCAGCGCAGCTATCGTTTCCGCGACATCAGGTAAATAAGCCCACTGGTGACCGGTTGCAGGCGAACCAGGATTGGTAATGACGCCAGGCAGCTTGCCGGGTTTAATCAGACCTTGAGAAAACCAGTTATTACCGGCGCGTGGGCCAAAAAAATCCCCCGCGCGGACGATTAATACCCGCCCGCCCCGCTGCGAATAGGCCTCCAGTTCTTTCTCCATTTGTACCCTGATCGCTCCCTTCTTTGTGACCGGCATCTGCTGAGCACCTTCCCGTACTAGCGGAAAAGCGTCAGGACCATAGTTGTAAACGGTACCGGGAAGCACGACCAAGGCGCCGGTTCGTTCTGCTGCGCCAATCGTGTTGCGCAGCATAGGCAACGCCAGATGCTCCCAGTTTCGGTAGCCGGGCGGATTGACGGCGTGAACGATCGCGCTACAGTCTGCTGCCGCAGCGGCGACTTGCTCCGGGTCGAGAGCGTCGCCGCCTATCCACTGGATGTCACCGCTTCGTTCACTGCCGTGAAATCCTCGTTTTAGCGCACGTACGTCCCATTTTTTCTGAATGAGCCGGCGAGCAGTTTCACCACCAATACCGCCGGTTGCGCCAAGTATTAAGACCCTGCCTCGGGTTGCCATATTGTTTGCCTCTTTGCTGATTTGACCTTGACAGCGTACGTACAGGCAGAGCTAAATGGAATTGCATATCTTTATAGGGCAGCTATACAAATTTGTATGAACACATCTATCCCATGGGAGTGGTACCGAACATTTCTGGCTGTGCTCAGGGAAGGCTCGCTTTCCGGCGCATCGCGCCGGCTTTCGATGACGCAACCCACGGCAGGACGGCATATCGCTGCGCTGGAGTCGGCTCTTGGCCAGGTATTGTTCACGCGTTCGCAAACGGGGTTGCTGGCGACTGAAACGGCGCTGGCGCTGAGGGTGCATGCCGAAGCGATGGAGAGCACGGCGAATACGCTAGCGCGCACAGCCTCCAACTTCAGTCATAACAGCGCGTCCATTCGCGGCGTCGTCCGCGTCTCCGCGAGTGACGTTATCGGCGTTGAGGTGCTGCCGCCGCTTATTGCCAGGCTCCGGGAGTCTCACCCACAAATAACGATTGAATTAGTTCTGTCGAACCGGGTTCAGGATTTACTGCACAGGGAAGCCGATATTGCTGTACGCATGACGACGCCGGTACAGGAGCAGCTTATTGCGCGTCGTGTAGGCCGCATTGAACTCGGCCTACATGCATCGACTTCCTATCTGGCACGACATGGCACGCCTGAAAATAGCCAAGAACTGCTGAAACATGCGCTGGTTGGCTTTGATCAGAATACGCCTTTCATCCGTAAGGTACTGGAAAAATACCCTCAGTTAAGCCGGGATTCATTTTCCATGCGCACCGATAGCAATGTGGCTCAGCTTAATCTTATTCGCGCCGGTGCCGGCATTGGCATATGCCAGGTGCAGTTGGCCAATGGCTATATTCCACTGCAGAGGTTACTGCCGAGTTTCTTTTCTTTATATCTTGATACCTGGATCGTCATGCACGAAGACCTGCGCAATAGTCTGTGCTGCAAACTGGTTTTCGATATTCTGGCAAAGGGATTAGAGGAATATATCTGCCAGAGGCAGGAACCGTGAATCGCCATGGAGAAAAGGCCGCTAGTTCGAACTCAGTCTGCTTACGCCGCCAATGAGATTGGCACCTCAGGGGGTCGATGATCCTCACAATTCATCGTCGGCTGCCCTATAGCGACGCCCCCTGACGTCATAGCTGATTTTTCCCATGGCGAGTTTATTCATCGGTTAAAGCGTGCGCAATCCACCTGTGTGGTGTATGGATGGCTCGTGCCGGGTTTGTCGCCATTTTCTGTTTATCCGGGAGGATGCACCTACCCCTCTCCCGCGCGCCATCAGGTTCTGCACCTCAGGAACAGCATGGGGTATTGCCACACACCAGCTTCAACTCGAACGCCAGAACGCTTAACTTCATGTGCATCTCCGCCCTGCAAACAAGTGATACCATAGAAGGTATGAACCTGCTTCAGGAATGCTCATGAAACCGACCCTTAATCAGTTGATTAACTTTTGCACTGTTGCTGAAACCGGAAACATCGGCAAAGCCGCAAGTAAACTCAATATTTCGCAGCCTCTCTTAAGCCGGCAAATAGCCCAGTTGGAAACCATCCTCGGTGCAAAGCTGTTTAACCGGGCCGCTAAAGGTGTCAGTTTAACCCTTGCCGGAGAGCAATTTCTGGTGGACTGCCGCGCGGTGCTGGCAATGCTGGAGCTGGCCTGTAATAACGTACGGGCCGTAGAATCAGGGCAGAAAGGTGTGCTGAAATTAGGTGCAACAATGTATGCCAGCTATAGCGTTGTGCCTCATGTTGCCATGCAGCACCGGGAGACCTATTCTGATGTGGAATTGCATTTTCAGGAGATGGTCCCCTCTGATTTACACGCCGCATTAGAGGATGGCAGATTAGACGCGGCAATCAGCTTCTCCGAGACGGCCACTCCGGGAATTCATTCACTGGTACTCTTGCGTGAGCCGCTAATCGCCGCCCTTCCTGCTAATCACCCCCAGGTTCAAAGCGAGCATTTCAGACTTGAATCACTCTGTGATGACCCGTTCATCACTGTTCCGCGCCAGAGTGCACCGATGCTCTACGATTCCATCCTTCATCAGTGCCTCAAGGCCGGATTTAGCCCGCAAATAGGACTGGAAGCCTCCGTACAGCAGACTGTGATGAATTTTGTGGCCCGTGGCGTTGGCGTGGCGCTTATTCCCGCAAGTATGGAGAATGCCCAATTGCGTGGTGTGGTTTACCGGAGGCTGGAAAATCCGAATATGGTGGAGAATATGTTGATGTGGTCGACAAAGAACAAAAACCCGGCTTTACCGGGTTTTGTGAACCTGTGCCGCAGTATCAGGGATAAACTGGATGCAGCGCAGTCCGGACGGATTAACGATTAACTCTTACTGATGATGATTTCGATCACATTAGGTTTGCCACTCGCCAGTGCGGCCTCAACTGCCGGGGCGATATCTCCGGCACGGAGAACTTTTCTGGTTTCCAGTCCCATCGATGCACCCAGTGCCTGATAATCAACTGCCGGATTAATCAAATCCATTGCGATAAAGCGTTCTGTTTGCGCCGAAGTATAATCTGCCTGTGAACGCATGAAGTTTTTCAATACGTTATATTCCGTGTTATTCATTACAATAAAGGTTACCGGCAGTTTTTCATGTGCGGCCGTCCAGAGAGCCTGAGGGGAGTACATCGCAGCGCCGTCGCCCACAAAGCACACCACAGGCGCTCTTCCCAAACCGAGTGAATAGCCCACAGCGGCAGGCATCCCCCACCCCAGACCACCGCCGCGCAAAAAGGCATACTGATCCGCACGGCGACTGTTGAGTGATTTGCGAAGCGAGCCGCTGGTTGCAATCGCTTCGTCAACAATTGCCACATCTGGTCCGATCGCCCTTGCTGCCTCAAACGCAGCCACGAGTGGCGTAATTACCGTAGCAGATTGTTGTTCATTAACCTGCCCGAGCAGACTTTCTTTGCTCAATTCAAACTCATTAACCGCGTTTTCAAAACGACGTTGATAATCACTGCGATGGTTTGCCGTGGCTTTTTCCAGTTCGGGCAGTAGCACCCTTAACGATGATTTAATATCGCCAACCACTGAGAGTTCACTACTGTAGGTGCGTCCCAGGTCGCCCGCATCGGCTGATAACTGGAACACTTTACACTGGTCCGGTACTGCCTGACCTTCTGTATAAAGAATGGTGATAAGCGACTTACCGCCAAGTGCAAAAATAGCATCGTACTGGCCTAATGCTCTGTTAATTTCCGTCGCTTTAGTGGACAGATTACCCCGCCAGAGAGGGTGTGCTGTTGGGTAGGGGATCCGGTTTGGCCATGTTGAACCGTATACGTCAGCGGCAAGCATCTCAGCAAGAGCAACAACCTCGCTGGCCGCTTCACTTTGGTAAATTTCGTCGCCGGCAATCAGTGCGACTTTACCCGGAGTAAATGCCGCCAGCTTACTTGCCAGCAAAGGTAACGAACCCGCGACTGCATTGCGGTCAATAGTGGAAGGCGCCCCGATCCCGATACAGCTCATCGCCTCCATCACATCCATCGGAAGCGACAGGAAAACGGAGCCTTTCGGTGCAGCGTCTGAATCGTGGAAAGCCCGGCGAACTAATACCGGTAGCTGGTCAACGTGGGTAACCTCCTGTGACCATTTAGCGAACGTTTTCCCCATTCCGACCAGATCACCCAACAATAACGGATCGGTTGTCGTGTGGCGTAAATCCTGCTGCCCTGCTGTCACCACAAGTGGTGTCTGTGAACATTTTGCATTCAACAGGTTTCCCATGCCGTGGCCTAAACCACCGGCGGTATGCAGATTCAGAAATCCTGGTTTTTTTGCTGCCTGCGCATAACCGTCCGCCATGGCTACTGCACTCGCTTCCTGCAGAGCTAATACGTACTGAATTGACGGTTTTCTTAACAGCGCATCCATGAAGGGCAGTTCGGTTGTCCCTGGATTACCAAACACATATTCCACCCCTTCACTTTCCAGAACTTCTAACAATACATCACCGCCACGACGTGCATTGGCGTTTTGCACTTTAGTTATTGCGTTACTCATAGAATGATCACCTCTATCTGCGTATTCGTTCGCCCTGTCTGGCGGGTGATTCAATCTTAATAACAGGTATAACATCCTTTCCAATACTATAATGATGCCCAGCCATACCCTTCAAGGTATGGGAAGTCATTCGTTTTCCATTTGGTCAGTTTGAAGCATGACAGCAGCACCGTCCTGACGCGGCAATGATTGAAGAGGTAACAAACACTGCGCAATCAATAGCGCCGGACTATACAGGGCAATTTATCGCTTCGGGAAACCCTTCGAAGAAATGACTATTCCTTCAAAAATATCTAGCCTGAATATAGAGAACTCGATACCCTGTAATGCTTTGTGTTTTTTGTGAACAGGAAAAAGTATGCTTAATACGTTACCCGATTTACACAGAAGTTTTGCAGAGCACCTCAAGCTTCAATTTCAGTCTGACTCGCGGATTCACTCCCTTCTCGCCGGCGGCTCGATTATCCATGGCGGATTTGATAAATACTCCGATTTGGATTTTGTCGTTGTGGTCGATCCCCTCTACTATGACGAAATCATGGCCCAGCGTGTGGCGTTCGCCGGAACGCTGGGCCATCTCCTGCATGCTTTCAGCGGGGAACATGTCGGAGAGCCTCGCCTGCTGATATGCCTGTATGGTCCTGAACTCCTTCATGTCGATCTGAAATTTGTCACCCTGGAAATGCTCACTCAACGCGTTGAGGAGCCAGCCGTGTTATTTACCCGTGATAACCGTGCTTTGCAGCAACAACTGGCAAAATTCAGTGCTCACTGGCCTGATATGACGCCGGAGTGGTTCGAGTCCCGAGCCTGGATCTGGCTTCATTATGCGGTGGCTAAACTAGGAAGGGGCGAACTCTTTGAGACGATTGGTATGCTGTCATTCTTCCGCGAGCAGGTACTGGGGCCAATGCTGCACCGCCGTGCAAATTTACCGCAACGTGGGGTTCGCCGCATTGAATCGCGCGGTATTGATCCTGACGGCCTGCTGACTTCCACGCTGGCAACGCACGATCGTGACTCCGTCAGCGTTGCTATCAGAATGGCCCTTGACGCTTATATCACTCTGCGAGCGGATGCTCTGCCTGAAAATATCGCAGACGATGCCGCGCAACGGGCGCTGTTGGCCATGCTGAAAGCGTATTCTGACAAAGTTTAATCCTGACTTCCGATCGCTTACATGGCCGGACAGGGGCAGCGAAAAACGCGTCTGACCGCATGGCAAAAAGCATAAATGCCCGGGAGGCATTTATGCTTTTACGATAATGACCACCATGCCGATATTCACAGGTCAGATATTCTTGCCGTCCTGAAAATACTCAGTGCATAAATAACGCGATTAAAATAATGATAGGGATTGGCACACCCAAAAAGAAAAGCAATATTGAACGCATAGGTTCCTCCCGCATAATGTGTATTAGACGTTATAAATCACGCTGACGACCGCCATAAGTTGCGCAGAGACTGGCAACAAAAGCGCCGATTAACAGAGAAATGAATGACCACAGGGTGACGTAGCTAGTGGTTTTTCTGGCGGCGTCTGCGGTCTGCTGCGCTTTATCTTTTGCCTCTTTTAAATTGGCCTGGGCTTTATCATAAACCGCCTGTACCCGCTGTTCGGCCTCTTTCTGACTGATGCCGGTATTCTGAGAAACCAGCTGCGCCACATACGTCAGATCGTCCTGGGGAAGCGCGCCAGAATTAATGCTATTAGCAAAAATACCCGTCACCTCGGCTAATTGAGCCGGTGACTCCGCCTTTGGCGGCACAGGATGATTCATTGCCATAACGTCATTGCCTGATGAATTTGCTGGCAGCCCGCTATTATCCGCCGGAGTGGCAGCGGTAGCCCTGAACAGTGAATGGGTAAAATATTCCATCGATGACTTCGATAACAGAGAGGCTCCGTCCCCCGCGTTATTCATGGCGGTTGCCGTCGCGCCGCCGGCAACGGAACCTATCACTTTTGCGCTACCGCCGATCAGCGAACTGATGGTGGTGGTCAACAGCACAGCGGAGACCAGCAGCGCCACGGCCCACGTCAGAAAGCCATGCGCCGTGTCGCGGAAATAGATTTCATTGGTATGAGTGTCAACCCATTTAGTCCGCAGCCGCCCGGCGAGGTATCCGCCCATACCTGACGCCACTATTTGGGTAAACGTCAGCCATGCGATGGCGGCAATACCGACGGTTCCCGCCGCAAGTCCTTGATTTTCCCACGGGGAAATTGAGGTAAGGCCCAATCCGGCGCCAAGCATGAGCAGCATAAGCGCCAGCGACGCCGCGGCGGCGGCGCCTGCAAATATCGCCCCCCATGATACCGCGCTCGCGCTGTTAACCGCGGCCGCGGGTACCTGACTACTGATAGAGGTAGAGTCGTAGATATTCGTCATTTACGTTGTCCTTTGAAATAACTCATTAGCCCCGACGTCATTTGCTATAAACGTCCACTGCAGACATTAACCCGCCAGAACTACGGTAATATCGAGCGGGATAATTATCGCTCGCCGCTTAAATAGCGGGCGATTGACCAGGGGCCAATTATCTAAATGAGTACAAATTGGTAGTGTATGAATTTAATCAACAATTTTATTTTAGTAGATGATTTTGTTTTAACCATTCTTTATCGCCAAAAATATCACCACATAGCCGTAACCGACTGTAAATAACGGGAATATTGGTGAAGATAGATTTTGCCGACAATATTTTTCGCGGAGCTATATTGCCCAGTTTTTATGGAATTATCTTAATTTTATACGGGTAATTCACTGAATGATCTTGGTTATTAAAAGTGGCGTACGTTTACGATTTGCATTATCGACGATTTAATACCACGGCCTGAACCGTAATACATAGCTGGCGGCCGATCGAAGTATATCAACTGAGCAAAAGGAACGCGGGGAAGGTTTGCTTCCCTTCCCCGTTATATCGGCTTCGTATTCGTCTCGCCGTGGGCTAGCTCGCCCTTTTGCCTAATTAGCGAGCAGACAAAGCAAAGCGGTTCTCAAGCGCATGCGCTATTTCATCTTCTGTCAGCCACTGCTTCTCTACGCGGTCGGCGGTAATACTCTTAAGCATATTGCCGAGCAGAATAAAACGCCCCTCGGGCTGATGCTGTATCACCAGCAGCTTTTGTACAAAGACCGCATCGGGATGCGTGGAGTTAAGAAAATTGGCCGGAACAAAATCAATCCACTCCTGAGGTGACAGGTCAAAACCGTATTGATTGGCCCAGCTTCCCTCAACCCTCGCCTGCAGCAGATAGCTTCCGTTCGCATCACGCGTAAGCCGGAACGTATCAAAATCCTGGATGATGTCCGTATCAAGTTCGTCCAGGGCCAGCGGCGCGCGGATACCGTAGCTCCCAAAGCCAAGGTCGCAAAGCCACTGACGGCCATCAACTTCCGCGACCACCGCCATATGGGTTTTAGGCCGGCGCGCAGGATAGAACATGGGCCGCGCCGCGACAAACCGCCAGGCAATACCCAGCGCTTCCAGCGCCATCGTAAACAGCCCGTTGAGTTCATAGCAGTAGCCGCCCCGTCTCTGCCGTAAGAGCTTGTTGGCAATATCATCGGGCTCCATCGAAACGATTTTACCTGCCTGTACGTCCAGGTTCTCGAAGGGGATCGAAAAGAGCTGGTGGCGCATGAGCGCGTGCAGCGTCGCGGTATCGGCAGCCGCAGGCCCGCTATAGCCTATGCGGCGGAAGTAAAGGGAAAGGTCAAAACTGTCGCTGTGCATGTTATTTCCTTGGCTGGATTGTGTTGAGCCCACTATAGATGGCGCCCCGCAACGCCTGTATAGTCAGATTTATCAAAAATCAGACTATACAGATGACGATGTCCGACCCTCTCCCGCCGATTCCCCACTACCGCCGAATAGCCGATATGCTGCGGCTGACGCTTACTTCAGGCGCTTTGCGGGCAGGCGATCGCATTATCTCCGCGCGCAAACTGGCCGAGCGCGAGCAGGTCAGCCTTCCCACGGCGCTGGAAGCCCTGCGTTATCTTGAGGCGGAGGGGCTGATCGTCGCCCGACCGCGTTCAGGCTACTTTGTCCGCCAGATAAACACCGCCAAAGACGGGCAGCGCGCAGCATCTTTATCCGGCCCGGTGCCGGTGACCATGTCCGCCATCGCCCGCTCGTTGTTCGGTAGCGCTGAAGCGCGTCTGGTGCCGCTTGGCGCCGCGCTACCCGATCCCGCCTGGCTTCCCGTCGAGGCTTTGCAGCGGGCGTTGCACACTGCCGGTCGTCGGCTTGATGCGCGCGGGCAGAGCTACAGCCTGCCCCCGGGAAGAGCGGACCTGCGCAGAAAGATTGCCGCCCGCGCGGCGCAGTGGGGCGCCCTTTTTGGCGCCGATGACCTTATCATCACCGCAGGCGCAACCCAGGCGCTACGCCTGGCGCTCCGCGCGGTATGCCAGCCGGGCGATGCGGTGGCGATTGAGCAGCCCGCCTATTTCGGCACGCTTCTGCTGCTGGAAGATCTGGGGCTGAAGGCGTTACAGATCCCCACGGACCCGATTAAAGGGTTATTACTGGCGCCGCTTAAAGAGGCCATTAAGCACCACCGTCCGGCAGCCGTTCTGGCCTCACCCACGGTGCAAAATCCGCTGGGCGCCAGCATGCCCGTCGCGCGCAAGCAGGCGCTGGTGGCCCTGCTTGCCGATCAGGGCATCCCTTTAATTGAGGACGATGTCTACGGCGATCTGGCCGGTGGCGCGCAGCGTCCGCCCGCGTGTAAAGCCTTCGACAAGGGCGGAAATGTGATTTATTGCAGTTCTCTGTCGAAAACCCTGGCGCCGGGCTGGCGAATTGGCTGGATTGCCGCCGGACGCTATTACCCGGCGGTGTTGCAGGCCCGCATGGCCGGGGAATGGGCGGGCGCGCCGCTGATAGAGGCCGCGGCGAACGAGATCCTCGCCAGCGGAGATTATGACCGGCACCTGCGGCACCTGAAGCTGCGGATTGCGGAAGGTATGCGGGCCATTATCGCCAGGGTTGACGCCTGCTTCCCACCGGGCACGCGCGTAGCGGCGCCCGAAGCCGGCTTTCTGATTTGGGTCAAACTGCCGTCCGGGATCGATGCGCTGGAAGTCCATCGTCGCGCCCTCGCCCTGGGTATTGGCGTCAGTCCGGGGCCGCTGTTTTCCCCGGGCGCAGCTGAACTGCAAAACTACCTGCGCCTGAACGGTGCGAACGAACCCACGCCCGCGCTTTTGCAGGCCGTGGAGCAGCTCGGTAGCTTATGCCATGAACTGGTCGGGGGCCGTTGACGCCGGACATTTCCGTCGAATTATCAACGCTGACAGGCGAGCATCTGGCTGGCTGTATGCTATTCATGGCGATATTTCCCCCGGGTTTTCCCGGCGCCCTGCCGCTCTCTGGCTGAGCAAGCCTCTGGTCAACGCCCTTCGCCCAGGCCAATCGGTTCTGTTGACTTATTCTGTAAAAAGATTACTTTTCAGGACATGAAGAAGATACTTATTATTGTCCCCGATGGCGGCATGCTGTTTGAATCCGCCGGTATTGCCGACATTCTGATGCAGGCCAACCGCCTGCACCCGGAAGGCGCTAAGGGCAACGGTTACCAGGTGCAGCTCGCGACAACCCAGCCGCATCAGGTGATCCATGGTCAGTCCGGTTTAAATCTGCTGGCCGATCATCGCCTGCATGAGATAGACCCCCGCGAGCCGCTTGATACCATCATGATTACCGGCAGAGGTCAAAACCCGCATGAAGGGATCGCGGTCGTTGACTGGCTGCGGCTGGCTGCTCCCCATGCCCGCCGCATTGCGTCCATATGCGGCGGCGCGATGCTGCTGGCGCAAACCGGGTTATTGGACGGCAGACGCGCCACTACCCACTGGAAGCTGCTGGAAACCCTGCAGGCGGAATTCCCTCAGGTGCGCGTGGAAGGCGGCCCGCTCTATATTCAGGACGAGCATATCTGGACCTCCGGCGGGGTCAGTTCCGGCTTTGACCTGACGCTAGCGCTGGTTGAGGAGGACTACGGCTTCAGCCTGGCGCGCGATATCGCCCAGGACTTCGTCATGTACCTGCGCCGTCCCGGAGGCCAGCTGCAGTTTAGCCGCTACAACCTACAGCAGACCAGTACCCTGGGCCCCATAAACGATCTGCTGGCCTGGGTGCTTGAGAACCTCACCGCCGACCTCTGTGTGGAAAAACTGGCGGAAAAAGTGGCCATGAGCCCACGTAATTTCACCCGCGTATTTACCCGGGAAACCGGCGCGTCGCCGGCGCGCTACGTCGCCGAAGCCCGCCTGGCCGCGGCCCGGCAGCGTCTGGAGCAGACAGCCGAGACGCTGGATCGTATCACCGAACAAACGGGATTTGGCAGCAGCATTAACCTGCGACGGCAGTTTGAAAAACAGCTTCACCTGACGCCGGGTGAATACCGCCAGCGTTTTCATTGCCGTAAAATGGCGTAAAGTGATCCTTTTCCGTCATTTACGCCAACCAGCGACCGGCCTACATTAACTTCAGAGACAACAACTAAGGAGTTGATCATGGTAAAGGTCGGTATTAATGGTTTTGGCCGTATCGGTCGCAACGTACTGCGTGCTGCCCTGGGTAACCCGGAGATTCAGATTGTGGCCATCAACGATCTGACCGACAGTAAAACGCTGGCCCATCTGCTGAAATACGACTCGCTGCTCGGTAAACTCGACGCCGACGTCACCGCCGGTGAGGGGCAGCTTGTGGTTGATGGAAAAACCATTACCGTCTTCAGCGAACGCGACCCGGCGAGCATCCCGTGGCGTCAGAGCGAGGTGGATATTGTCATTGAGGCCACAGGCTTCTTTACTGACCGCGACAAGGCGGCGGTACACATCCACAGCGGTGGCGCCAGGCGCGTGATTATCTCCGCTCCCGGTAAAAATGAGGATTTAACTATCGTGATGGGTGTTAACGATGGCCTCTATTCACCGGATCAGCACTACGTGGTCAGCAACGGTAGCTGCACCACCAACGGCCTGGCGCCTGCCGCGCAGGTGCTGCACCAGCATTTCGGTATTAAACATGGCCTGATGAACACCACCCACGCCTACACCAACAGCCAGGCGCTGCACGACCAGCCGGAAAAAGATCTCCGTGGCGCCCGCGCCGCCGCGCTGTCGATTGTGCCCTACTCCAGCGGTGCCGCGAAGGCGCTTGGCAAAGTTATCCCTGAGCTGGACGGCCGCTTAACCGGTTACTCGCTGCGCGTACCGGTTCCGGTGGTGTCGATTGTCGATCTGACCGTAACGCTCGAGCGGGATGTCACGGCTGAAGAGGTCAATAACGCGTTTCGTGAAGCCGCCGCGACGGGGCCGCTGAAAGGTATCCTCGGCTATAGCGATGAGCCGCTGGTCTCAAGCGACTACCGGGGCGATCCGCGTTCCTCCATTATCGATGGTCTGTCAACCCTGGTGATTGGCGGCAATATGGTCAAAATTCTGGCGTGGTACGACAATGAGTGGGGATTCTCCAATCGCCTCGTCGACCTTTCGCTGCTGATGGCAAAGCGTGAAGGCTAGCTCCTTGCCCACACGTCCCCTCTAAAATCCACGCCCGGCGTGGATTTTTTTAGCGCTATCGCCGGTCCCATTCCGAAGAGCGCCGGAGAAGGCGGAAACTTAACCCGGCGCCCGCGGCAAGGCAGAGCGACATCGCCGCCAGCGCGACGATAAAAGCCTGGGTGATATTCGCCGCGCTTTTCCCGTTGTCCAACATGCTGTAAAAAAGGCCGCCAATCACCGCGACGCTCAGCGCCGTGCTGAGCTGCAGCGCCGAGCTGGTCACGCCGGCAATCATTCCCGAAAACGCCGGCGCAACGCGGCCGGTTACCATTCTGACCAGCGTTGGCATCGCCAGCCCCTGGCCGAGACCGGTAACAAAAAGCAATAGGGCGAGCGGCAGCGCGGCGGGAGAACTGCCCGTCGGCGTATTGGCAATGACCCCTGCAAGACCTGCCAGCCCTAAGGTCTCGCATCCCATCCCGATTGCGCTCAGGTAATTGCCAACCAAGCGCCTGAGATAAGGCGTCAGCAACGGTCCGATCAGAAAGCCGACGCCAAAGGGCAGAAAAATCAGGCCCGCGGTCAGGGCGTTCAAATGCAACGCGCCTTGTAGATAAATGGAAAATAAAAGAAAGAAGGCGCCGATGGAATAAAACAGCAATACGATCGCCAGTCCCTGGCCCAGTCCCGGCGCGCGCAACACGGCAGGATTAAGTAGCGGCGAACCGCCATGCTGGCTAAGCCGATCCTCATAGCGCCATAACAACCGGGCCAGCAGTGGGAAAGCAAGTAATGACAGCCACGTCCACCACGGCCACCCTGCCTCTCGGCCTTCAGTCAACGGCACAATCACCGCGCTCAGCATCACGGTTGTCAGCAGCGTGCCGACGGGGTCCAGCCGCTGTGCAGATTGCGCCCGCGTCTCTTTCAGCAGCGGCACGCCAAAAAGGATGACCAGCAGCGCCACCGGCAGGTTAACGAGAAAAATAGTCCGCCATCCCAGGCCAAACAGGTTCGCTGAGATCAGAATGCCGCCTGATACCTGGCCGATAACGGAGGCCAGGCCAAACACTGCGCCATACAGACTCAGCGCGAACGGTTTTTCCGCTTCCGGGAAAATGGCCTGCACGGAAGCCAGCGCCTGGGGGGCCATAATCGCAGCCGTGGCACCCTGTAAAATGCGTCCGATAATCAGCACCCACGGTGACCAGGCTAAACCGCACAATAACGATGCAGCAGCAAAACCGATAAGCCCAAGGAAAAACATCCTGCCGCGGCCATAAATATCGCCCAGGCGGCCTCCGGTAATGAGGGTGACAGCATACACAGCCGCATAGGATGAAATGACCAGCTGTTCGGCGGAGAAAGAGGCGCCCAGCTCGCTCTGGATGGCAGGCAGCGCAACATTGACGATAAAAAAATCGAGCGGCGGCAAAAACGCGCCGACCAGCAAAATGACGAACATGGCCCAGCGGCGCGGCTCAGCTTGCGTGATGCGATGGGTCGACATAGAACACTCCATAGGGTTAGGTCGAGGAGGCAATAGTGATACCTACAAAGTTGTTTTGGAACTGACACTTTTGTATATTTGATGTTCATTTTTGAACGGTGAGACCATGAAATGGAATGGGGAGACGTCCGGGTATTTCTTGCAGTCCTTCGTCAAGGCTCCTTCGGTGAGGCAGCGCGAAGCCTTGGCGTGAGTCATCCGACGGTAGGACGCAGGATAAAAGCGCTGGAAGATGAAGCCCAGCAGGCGCTGTTCCGCCGTACAAGGGAGGGTCTGGTGCTAACGGACGCCGGCGACAGAGTTCTTAAGCTGGCTGAGGCGATGGAAAACTCCGCGCTGGCAATGGAACGACGCCTGGCGGGGAATCATGAACGACTTGAAGGGATATTAAGGATATCTTCAGCAGAATGGTTCGCTAACTATGTTCTGGCCCCGGTGCTTGTCGAACTGACGCGCCGCCACCCGGCCATTGTGCCGGAAGTCATTGCAAGCTACCGCTTGCTCAATTTGTCGCGCCGCGATGCCGACATCGCGTTTCGCATCGTCCCCTTTACCGAACCGGATATTGTCCAGCGCCGCCTGATGAGTATGCCCTATGCGCTGTATGGAACAGCGGAAACCGCGCAGACGGTGCAGCACGATCCGGCCGCCGTGGGGCTTATTTTGATGAATACGGCGCAATCTCACTTTTCTGATGTTGCCTGGCTGCTTGACGGCTTCCCCCTGTCGCGGCGGGTGTTCACCAGTACCAGTCGGGCCGTTCAGGCGCAGATGTGTCAGCGGGGAATGGGGATGGCCGTGCTACCGCAGCCTCTTGGCGATGCCCTCTCCGGATTGCAGCGCATTGGCACGCCGACGCCACCGCCATCCAAAGATGTATGGGTCGGGTATCACTCTGATCTCCGACATATGGATCGCCTGCGGGCAATGCTGGATATCGTCGATGCCATGCTTGCCGATCCTGTTGCGGCCGGCACCTGAACAGCACCACGTTCGGTTCGCATCATACCCCTCTCCCCTCTTCATTGTTTACCGCCTTGGCCGGGACAGGAAGGAGGCGACGCCAACCTCCAGTTCAGGTCGGAAACGCTTTTTTAAGTCGCAGGCATAGCGCAGATTGCTTCAAAAAAATTACCGTATTTGGTATATTGTTTGTTTATTGCTTACTCACCTCTGCGGTGCCAAAAAGAACAAGATTCACCGCTACCCAGGATAAGAAAATGTTAGATTACCGCTTCCCGACAGCTTTGCAGATGGTTCTCAGCGTAGCAATGGCGGAGCAGTTGGGTGAACGCTCAACGAGTGCGATTCTGGCCTACGGTCTGGAAGCGAACCCGAGCTTTATCCGCAAACTCATGGTTCCTCTCACCCGTGACGGCATCATCGTCTCTACCCTTGGCCGCAACGGCTCTATTCATCTTGGCCGCCCGGCGGAAGAGATCACCCTGCGCGATATCTACGTCTCCGTCATCGAAGATAAAAAGCTGTGGGCGTCGCGTCCTGACGTCCCTGCCCGCTGCGTGGTCAGCGCGAACGCATGCTGGTACTTCAAATCTATCGCCGATGAAGCGGAGCAGGCTTCACTACAGGTACTGGCGCGCCACACCGTGGCAAGCGCGCTGGAAGAAGTGAAAAAAGCCGATACCAGCGGGTGCGATCCGGTGCCTGAACTTATCGCCAAGTATAAAGAAGCTCATTAATTTTCCTTCAGCGCAAAAAAAACCGCCTTCACTGTGAAGGCGGTTTTTTGTTATCTGCCGCTCCCTACGCTGGCGAAACGTCCTTTACCGCTTTGCCGCGTGTGACGAATTTACGCAGCGTCACATAGAACACCGGGGTCAGGAACAGACCAAACAGCGTCACGCCCAGCATCCCCGAGAACACCGTGATTCCGGTGACGCCGCGGACCTCCGCGCCCGCGCCGTGGCCGAGGATCAGCGGGATGGTCCCGGCGATAAAGGCGATGGAGGTCATCACGATCGGGCGTAAACGCAGACGGCACGCTTCCAGCGCCGCTTCCATGATCCCTTTCCCCTGCATTTCCAGCTCGCGGGCAAACTCGACGATCAGAATCGCGTTTTTACAGGCCAGCCCCATCAGCACCACCAGCCCCACCTGCACGAACACGTTGTTATCGCCGCCGGTCAGCCAGACGCCAAACAGCGCGGAGAGCATCGTCATCGGTACGATAAGGATCACCGCCAGCGGCAGCGTCCAGCTTTCATACAGCGCCGCCAGCACCAGGAATGCCAGCAGTACCGCCACCGGGAAGACGATCAGCGCCGTATTGCCCTGGGTGGCCTGCTGGAAGCTCAGGTCCGTCCATTCAATATTCATCCCGTTCGGCAGTATCTGTTTAGACATCTCGTCAAGCTGCGTCATCGCCTGCGAGGAAGAGAGTACGCGAGGGTCGGCGTCGCCGATCAGATCCGCCGCCGGATAACCATTGTAGCGAATCACCGGGTCCGGTCCGTAGGTGGTGCTGATATTCACCATACTACCGATCGGCACCATTTCGCCCTGATTATTGCGGGTGCGCAAATTGGCAATATCTTCCACGCTTTCGCGGAACGGCCCGTCGGCCTGCGCCATCACGCGCCAGGTACGCCCGAACTGGTTAAAGTCATTGACATAAGAGGAGCCCAGATAGGTTTGCAGCGTACCGAACAGATCGGTCAGCGACACGCCCTGCGCTTTCGCCTTATCCCTGTCGACCTGCACATCCAGCTGCGGAACGTTAGCCTGGTAGGTTGAGATCGGGAAATGCATCCCCGGCGTCTGCATAATCGTACCGGACATCGCGTTCACCGCGCTTTGCAGCGCGCCGTAGCCAAGGCCGGCGCGGTCCTGAATATACAGCGAATAGCCGGAACCCTGACCCAGTCCTAAAATCGGCGGCGGCAAAATCGAGAAGCCAAAGCCCTGCTGGATTTGCGCGATTTTGGCGTTAATCTCGGCGTTAATTTCCGCCGCCGAATGATGACGCTGGTCGAACGGCTTCAGGCCAAAGAAGACCGTCCCGGTATTCGGCGTGTTGGTGAACTGCAGCGCGTTGAGCCCCGGGAACGCGACCGCATAGTCCACGCCTTCGGTATTCATCCCGATTTCGCTCATTTTGCGGATCACCGCATCGGTGCGCGCCAGCGAAGAACCTTCCGGCATTTTCACGCCGCCGATTAAGTACAGCTTATCCTGGGTCGGAATAAACCCGCCGGGGACGATTTTAAACATGACGCCCGCGGCGCAGAGCAGCAGCAGATACACAGCAAACACCGCTCCGCGTCGTCCAAGCGTTTTGCCCACCAACCCCTGATAGCCGTTCGAGCTGCGGTGGAAAAAGCGGTTAAACGGACGGAAAATCCAGCCGAACAGACGATCGATAAGCCGGGTCGGGAAGTCCTTCGGCGCGCCGTGCGGCTTCAACAGCAGCGCGGCCAGCGCCGGAGAGAGCGTCAGCGAGTTGATGGCCGAAATCACCGTGGAAATCGCGATCGTTACCGCAAACTGTTTGTAGAACTGACCGGTCACGCCCGAGAGAAACGCCATCGGCACGAACACCGCGCACAGCACCAGCGCAATGGCGATGATCGGCCCGGACACTTCACGCATCGCCTGATGCGCCGCGGCAAGCGGAGCCAGCCCCTCCTCGATATTTCGCTCGACGTTTTCCACCACGACGATGGCGTCATCCACCACGATGCCGATAGCCAGTACCAGCCCGAACAGGCTCAGGGTGTTCAACGAGAAGCCCAGCAGATAAAGAATGCTGAAGGTCCCCACCACCGAGACCGGCACCGCGATCAGCGGAATAATCGACGCGCGCCAGGTTTGCAGGAACAGGATCACCACCAGCACCACCAGCACCACCGCTTCCAGCAGCGTTTGCACGACCGCGCGAATGGAGTCGCGAACAAACACCGTCGGATCGTAAGGCGCCGCCCATTGCATATCCTGCGGGAAACGCTTCGACAGCTCGTCCATTTTGGCGCGCACCGCGTTCGAGAGATCGATCGCGTTCGCCCCCGGCGACTGGAAGATACCAATCCCGACCGCGTCTTTATTGTTCAACTGGGAACGCAGCGCATAGCTGCCGGAGCCCATTTCGATACGCGCCACGTCGCGCAGGCGCACCAGCGAGCCGTCCTGCGCCGTTTTGAGAATAATATTGCCAAACTCTTCTTCGGTGTGCAGGCGCCCCTGGGCGTTAATGGAGATCAGGAAATCGCTCTCTTTCGGCAGCGGCTCGGCGCCAAGCTGCCCGGCGGAAACCTGGACGTTTTGCTCCTGCATCGCCGTCACCACATCCGAGGCGGTCAGCCCGCGCGCCGCCACTTTATTGGGATCGAGCCAGACGCGCATCGCGTATTCGCCCGAGCCAAAAATCTGAATTTGGCCGACGCCGGGCAGGCGCGCCAGCTCATCTTTCACTTTTAGCGTGGCGTAGTTACGCATATACAGAGAGTCGTATTTACCGCCGGGCGAAAACAGATGCACCACCAGCGTCAGCGTCGGCGACTGCTTCTGGGTGGTAATCCCTAAACGCCGCACATCTTCCGGCAGACGCGCTTCGGCCTGCGATACCCGGTTTTGCACCTGGACCTGCGCCTGATCCGGGTCGGTACCCGGACGGAAGGTGACGGTGGTTACCAGCACGCCGTCGGAGCCAGCGACGGATTTCATGTACATCATGTTTTCAACGCCGTTGATCGCCTCTTCCAGCGGCGTCGCCACGGTCTCAGCGATCACTTTCGGGTTGGCGCCAGGATACTCCGCGCGCACCTGCACGCTGGGCGGCACGACGTCAGGATATTCGCTGACCGGCAGCAGCGGGATGGCGATTAATCCGGTGATAAAAATCAGAATCGACAGCACCGCGGCGAAAATCGGCCTGTCGATAAAAAAGCGGGAAAAGTCCATGGGTCGGATTCTCAGATAAGGGATCAGTTAAGGGCGGTGCTGGCGGTCATGGCCACGGTTTTCGCGTTAACCGGCATCCCCGGCATAAACACTTTTTGTAAACCATCGACGATGACTTTATCGCCAGGTTTCAGCCCCTGCTGCACGATACGCAGACCGTCCGCCAGACGCCCCGGCGTAATATCGCGACGCTGCGCTTTACCCTCTTTATCAACGACATAAACATATTTACGATCCTGATCGGTCAACACCGCTTTGTCATCGATAAGCGTGGCGTTGAACTCGGCACTGCCCGGCAGGCGGACGCGGGCAAAAAGCCCCGGCGTGAACTGACGCTGGGCGTTATCCAGCAGCGCGCGCATCCGGATCGTACCGGTGCTCGGCGTTAACTGATTATCCAGAAAATCCACTTTACCCTGATGGGGGTAGCCCTCTTCGCCAACAAGGCCAATCTCCACCGGGAGCGCCAGGTGATTGCTCGACGCGCCCTGCCCGCTGCGGGCGAGATTTTGATAGTGAAGGTAGGTCGACTCGTCCACGTCAAAGTAGACGTAAACCGTCTTCTGCGATACCAGCGTGGTCAGTACGCTGGCGCTGTCGCCGGCGGTGACCAGGTTACCGCTGGTGATCAACGCGCGGCTGGCGCGGCCATCGATAGGCGCGGTCACTTTGGTGAAATCCAGGTTAAGCTGCGCGGCGTCGACCGCCGCCTGCGCGGCGCGGATGTCGGCCTGCGCCTGGGTGGCCGCCGCACGGCGCTGCTCCCACTCTTCGCGGGAAACCAGGTTGGTATTGACTAATTTATCGGTACGGTTAGCCTCGCTTCGCGCCAGGCTGGCCTGGGTTTTGGCTCTCGCCAGCGTCGCCTGCGCCTGTTCCAGCGCGGCGCGATAGGTTCTGTCATCAATAGTGAACAGCACCTCGCCCTTTTTCACCTCCTGACCGTCGGTGTAATTCACTTTATCAATGTAGCCGGAGACGCGGGGACGGAGCTGAACGCTTTCCACCGCTTCAATCCGACCGTTAAAGCTATCCCACTGACTGATGGATTTAACGACCACGTCAGCGGCGCTGACCGCGGGCGCTTGCGGCGCGGCGTTTTGCGCGACTCCCTCATCGCATCCGACGAGGAGCGCGGAGAGTAACATCACGCCCGGCACAGTCAGATGAAAGTTACCCCAGGTTTTTTGCAGGCTCATTATTTTTATTCCGGTATTGGTAGCCGCCGGGCAAGACGCAGCGGAAGACGCCGCGCCACTTCCTTTGTCCGGGCTGGCTTAAGGCCATTTGTGACGTTCATCGCCACAAAACTGTAACAATTGCGAATACACTATCGCGGCGATTGTAGGAAGGCGCTAAATTTAGTGCAAGAATAATTGTTGCACTTTATGTGCTATTCCTGGCACTGGAAAAAGGCGCGTTTTCACCGGGGATTTAAATGCAACAATAAAACTTGCAATTAATTCAAAAACGGGCCACCTTTAAATGCAACAGATAAAGATGCTCTTTAAGACGCTGCGTGGAGGAGACAAGATGAACACTGGCGCATTCATTCACGATTTACTCGGCTGGATCGACAACAATCTTGATAGCCGTCTGGACATTGACACCGTCTCCAGGCGAGCCGGCTATTCCAAATGGCACCTGCAGCGGATATTCAAAGAGCATACCGGCTATCCTCTCGCCGAGTATATTCGCGCGCAAAAGCTGCAAAAATCGGTTGAGCGTTTAGCCCAAAGCGACGAACCGATTTTGAACGTGGCGATTGCCCTGGGCTTTGACTCCCAGCAGTCCTTCAACCGCAGCTTCAAGCGTCAGTTTGGCCAGGCGCCCGGCGCATGGCGTCGCAGCATCGGCTGCGCGCAAACGCAGGGGTTACGCCAGCAATCAGCGCCCTTATCGGAAAAAGGTTTACGCTCGCAGCGTTAACCCCGTTGCAGTCCCTACCCCGAACATTTTGGCTGGCGGCTTACTGCCAGCTTTGCCTCACGCCTTATCAAAGATGGGCGTCACTGCGGGCTCTGCCGCTCTTCGACCGGCAAAGTAGTGCGCGGGCGTGCTGCCCATCGTTTTTCTGAACATAGTGATAAACGCGTTGACCGACTCATAGCCCAGATTAGCCGCCACGTTTTGCACCGATACCCCGCTTGCCAGCTCCCGAAGGGCAATAATCAAATGCAGCTGCTGACGCCATCGCCCGAAGGTCAGCCCGGTTTCACGCAGCATCAGGCGGGCTAATGAGCGCTCGCTGAGCGCCAGCCGTTTTGCCCAAACTTTAAAGGTGCTGCGATCCTCTGGGTGGCTGACCAGCGCATCCGCCATGGCGCGGATCTTAGGGTGCGCCGAAACCGGCAGGCTTAATTTCTGCTGCGGCATGGCGGCAAGTTCATCGAGCGTCACTCTGATCAATCGGCCGACGTGGCTCTCCGCCGGGTAATCAACCTCCTCATTCGTTAAGCGGTCGACGAGCTCTTTAATCAGCGGCGAAATCGCCAGGGTGCAGCATTTCTCCGGCAGCGCGGCGGCGCCGGGTTCAATAAACAAATAGTTGAGATGCGCATTCCAGGTCGCTTTGGCGCTATGCGGGATCCCGCCGGGGATCCACACCGCGCAGTCTGGCGGCACTATCCAGATATCATTTTCCGCGCGACAAATCACCGCCCCGTACAGGGCCACGATCAGCTGGCCTTTGCGGTGAGTATGAACCGGCACTTCTGCCGCGTAATCAACGAAATCGATATGCCGCGCGACGGCCGGGCTCGGCGTACTATCGGGATCAAACAGGGTATGGGCGAGTCTGGATGGCATCTCATTGGCAATATTTAGGTATTTTTTGACAGAATAGGGTATTTAAGGACGTACGCAAAGCGGGAATAATTCCCGCCATGAATAAATTAACTTCCCCTCACAGCCATTTTTTGCACGCGATAAGCCGTTGGCCAGGCCGCATGGCCACGCCCGCGCTGCTAAGCGACGCCCATGCCCTGCTCTATTCGGTCAGGAGTTTTGCCGCCGCGATGCTCGCCTATTACCTCGCCCTGGCGATTGGCCTTGAACGCCCCTCGTGGGCCATCATTACCGTCTATATCGTGTCGCAAACCTCGGTGGGCGCCTCCCTGAGCAGGAGCCTCTATCGCCTGGCGGGTACCGTGGCCGGCGCGGGGGCCACGGTGTTGATTGTGCCCACGTTTGTGAATACGCCGATTTTATGCAGCGTGATGCTGACAGGCTGGATCACCTTCTGCCTCTATTTGTCCCTGCTTGAACGCACGCCTCGCGCCTATGCTTTTGTGCTGGCCGGTTACACCGCAAGCCTGATTGGTTTTCCCGCCGTCGCCGACCCAGGCACGGTGTTTAACATCGCCATCATCCGGGTACAGGAGATCGCGATCGGTATCGTCTGCGCCGCGCTGATTCACCGCTACATTCTGCCTACCCGGATATCAGGGTTGTTCAACAGCAAATTAGCGCAGACGCTTGGGGCCACGCGGCAGCGGATTGCCGACACGCTGGCAGGCAAGTCCGACGCGCAGTCAGAACCGCTGCATCTGGCGCTGGCGCTGCAGTTTCTGCAGGGCATCAGCCACCACATCCCGTATGATTTCGCTCTTTCGGTACCGGTCCGCCAGGCCAGGAAAGCGCTCCATGACCGGCTGGCGCGGTTAGTCATTGTCAATGTTGAATTACGCGATCGTTTGCAGGCGATCGCGCTGATGCCCGCTGATACGCGGACGTTGCTGGATGATGTTCAGGCCTGGCTGACCTGCGACGATAGCGGAAAATGCAACAGCGCAGCCGATGCGCTACAGCAACGCGGCGCGCGGTTAGCGCAGCGGTACGCCGCGCAGGCGCTGACCTTTGAAGATGCGCTGCAGGTGAATTTCTTACGCTACCTCGCTGAGTCGATTGCCCTCCTGCAGCAGTGTGAGCGGCTTTCGGAGGCCATCCATCACGCCAGACCCGCAACAATGCAGACGGAAGACCGTGCGGCGAAAGGGTACGTTTTCCATCGCGATCCCCTCAGTGCCGCCCGAACAGCGCTGGGCGCGTTTGTCATCATCCTGAGCGGCTGTCTGGCATGGATTTATTCCGCCTGGCCGGATGGCGGCACGGCGGTGTCGATTCTGGGGGTTTGCTGCACGCTGTTTGGCAGTTTCGACACCCCGGCTCCGCATATTGTGAAATACATTATCGGCTCTTTCTGGGGCGTCGTAATAAGCCTGCTCTATAGCTTCGCCATGCTTCCTCCGCTCAGCGACTTCCCCGTACTGGCGGCGGTGCTTGCCCCGGCCTATCTGCTTGCCGGATCGCTACAGGCGCGGCCCCCCACCACATTTATGGCGATGGGGATCACCCTGACGCTACCTGTGCTCTGCGAGCTGGGCGCGCGCTACAGCGGCGACTTTGCCGAGGCGGCCAACACCGCGATCGCCCTGTTTTTGGCGACCGGCTTTGCGGTTATCGGCATGAGTCTGCTGCAAACCGTGCAGGCGGACGTGGCGATAAACCGTCTGCTGAAACTGTGCCAACGCGATATTCGCCGCAGCGTGAACGACGCGTTTAGAGGCGATGAAACGCACTGGACCAATCTGATGATCGACCGGGCCGCCCTGCTGCTGCCGCGCTTGCCGCGCAGCGGGCGGTCATCCGCGCGGGCGCTTGAACACCTGCTGCGCTTTCTGCGCCTTGGCCTCTGCGTGATGCGCCTGCGCCGCTGCGAAACGCCCGCCGGCAGCGATATCCACGAGGTGCTTTATCCCCTTACCCGCACAACGGAGACCGAAGCCTTACGCGAGCGCATTGCCGCCATGACGGAGCGCTGCTTACCCGCGACGGATGAACATTCACGCCAGTTTGTCGACAGGCTGGTCGATCTGCACTGCGCGTTACGGGCGCAGAACGAGGAACCGACGCATGATCAATGACATCAATATCGGAGGGGTTTTTATCCCCGGACTGCTGCTGACCGCGCTCATTGCCCTGGTCTGTACGCTGTTACTCGTGCCGCTTTTCTCTGTCAGCAGGCTGTACCGCCGTCTGCCCTTACGCCCGCTGCTTGATGTCTCAACCTATATCGTGACCTTTTTCCTGCTGTTGCAGGGCCTGACCACACTGGGGTTATTCGCATGAAATCTTTACTCTCTTTGCTCGGCCGTTACGCGCTGACGTTAATCGCAGTGGCGGTGGCGGCTTTCGTGGCGTTTATTTTCTGGAAACAGTATGCGCAGACGCCCTGGACGCGCGATGGCCGCGTTCGGGCAGATGTGGTGCAGATTGCGCCGGACGTTTCCGGGCCGGTAACCAGCGTAGCGGTGCGGGATAATCAGTGGGTTAACCGTGGCGATGTACTTTACGCCATCGACCCGCGCTGGCTAAAGCTGGCGGTGCTCAGCGCGCTGGCCGACGTCGAGGCAAAGCGTCATGAGATGGTGATGCGCCAGGATGCGGCCAGGCGACGCGCCCTTATCAAAGGGGTCATTTCCAGCGAGGACATCCAGCAAACAGGCAGCGCAGCGCGCGTCGCGGCGGCCAATTACCAGGGGGCGCTGGCGGCGCTGGAACTGGCGCAGCTGAATTTATCCCATGCGACGGTGCGCGCACCGGTTGCCGGCTACGTCACACATCTTCGGCTTCGCCCCGGCGATTACGCCACGGCGGGAGAGACAAAGGTCGCCGTGGTCGATGCGCACAGTTTCTGGGTGGTGGGCTATTTTGAAGAGACCAAGCTGCGTCATATTCGCATCGGCAGCGCCGCGCGCATTTCGCTGATGGGGTTTGACCCGCTCATTACCGGGCATGTGGAGAGTATCGGCCGGGGGATCGACGATAACAATGACGCGACGGGCGGGCTGGGACTGCCGGATGTCAATCCCACCTTCAGCTGGGTGCGGCTTGCGCAGCGTGTCCCCGTCCGTATCCAGCTAGATAAGATACCAGAGGAGATTGAGCTGGTGGCAGGGTTATCCGCCAGCGTTTCCATTGTGCCTGAAAGCCCTGACGGCGGACATAGCGGAGGATCGGGCTACGTGGATCAGGCTATCCACCCATGATGCGTTCGGACAGCGCGGCGGAGGCTGCCTTCACTTCTTCAGTCACTTCCACGGGCAGCCAGGCAACCGGTTCAGTGACGACCGTGCTCTGTGATACCTGGTATTCGTCCCATATCTGGCGGAGACGTGTCGGATTGCCGCCGGTTACCGAGCTGGGACTGGCGCGTATTGCGTCACCAGACTTCCCCAGTATTATTGCTAACTATGCCAACCAGTTTGCGGATGGCCGGCCGGTAAAGAGCACCTCCATCGGCATTAAAGACAGCAGTGATAAATATGTCGCCGCCCTGTGCCTGAATGTGGATATGACGCTATTTCCGGGAATACAGCGTGCTCTGGCGCAGTTCACGGAGATTGAAAGCAGTGCGGTGGTCGAACATCTTGAGCCGGCTACCGGTTCCGAAGCCATTCGCTAGCGCATCGACAGCTATGCGGCAAAGCACGCGACCACGGCCAGAGCGCTCAACGTTGCTGACCACAAAGGCTTAATTCAGGCATTACGTCAGGAAGGGCTGCTGGAGGTACGTAAGTCTATGGACACCGTGGCCCAGCATCCGGGCATCTCCCGGGCGACGGCGTATCTGTATGCCCGCCAGGAGAACGGTTAAGCGCGCGTTCCCTGCGCTGACCGATACCGCTGTGATTGGTCCGGCGGCGAATCACTGCCAGAAGGGCCGACGGCCGACGGGCTTATCGCAGACGATTCTGGTCGCCGCCTGCACCCCGCCCATCGGTATATATACCAGTACCAGCGCGCCGATAACCAGTAACCCAGCCATAAACCACAAGCCGGCATTAAAATTCCCGGTCATATCATGCATTACCCCAATCAGCAGTGGGCTAAGCCCGGAGCCAATATTGCCCGCGCCGCTGATAGTCGCCAGCACAACCGCCTGAGCGCCGACGCTGATCGCCCGATCGGGCGTAGTCCAGAACAGCGTCATGGCGGTGAATGCTCCGGCTGAGGCCATTATCAGACCCGACAACTGAATCAGCGGATGAGCGGTCAGCGATGTCAGCAGCCAGCCAGCGGCGGAAAACAGGTAAGGGTAGATGGTATGACGCTTACGTTCTTTGAGGCGATCGGAACGTTTGCTCCACCACATCATCACCACGATGGTGCAAAACTGGGGGATCGCCGCCAACAGACCGACGGTAATATTGCTGCTGGAGGCATTAAAGCTTTTGAGGATTTGCGGCGTCCAGATATTGATGGCGCTGAGACTATTAGTGAGGCAGAAGTAGGCGAGAATATAGAGTACTACTACCGGGGTAAAAATTTCGCGCCACAGCGAAACGGGCCGGCGGGTCAACATCTTCCGGTTGACGCTGCGATCGCTTTCCATCATCCGTTGAAGAGTCTGTTTTTCATCAGCGTTCAGCCATTTTGCATCCGCCGGTTTATCATCAAGATAAAACCAGGTCACTACGCCAAGGATCACCGACGGCAGCCCTTCCAGCAGGAATAACCATTGCCAGCCCCTGAGGTTCATCACCCCGTCCAGCGCCAGAATATAGCCGGAAAGCATCGATCCGAACATCATCGTCAGCGGCATAGCGATCATAAATAGCGCGTTGGCGCGGGCCCGATACCAGGACGGAAACCACCAGGTGAGATACAGCAGAATACCCGGCACAAAGCCAGCCTCAGCAACACCGACAATCATACGTAGCGCATACAGCGTACCGGCGCTGGTGGCAAAAATGGTACAGGTAGACGCCACGCCCCAGACCACCATAATGACGGCGATCCAGCGCCGCGCCCCAACCCGGCTGAGCATAATATTGCTCGGCACTCCGAACAGCACGTAGGTGACGTAAAACAGCGTCGCGGCAAGGCCAAACATCGTGGAGGTCAGCCCCAGATCCTGGCTCATGGTCAACCCGGCAAAACCGATATTGATGCGGTCCAGGAAGGAGAATACAAATAAAACGAACAGGAACGCCACCAGGCGGCGGAACAGCTTACTCATTACCCGCTGTTCATCGGCCGTCGCGTGATTCTCCTGCGCAGATTGAGCTAACGTTGACATACTTCTCTCCTTGACCGTTACAGGCTGTTGCCGAGCCGGAAACCTTCCAGAACATCGTCTTTACGGATGTAAGAGAAACCATCGGCACCGATAGTGACCGCCATTTCGCTCGGCTCGCTGCGCTCTGTGACCGGCTGGGGGTTGCCATCCAGATCGAGAACCAGTGAGCCTTCGGTATACCAGCTCGCGGCCACCGGATTACCCCACCAGTCGCGGCGCTGGTTGTCGTCAACATCCCAGCTCATCACCGGGTTGTCCGGATCGCCGGTGTAATAGTCCTGGGTGTAGATCTCAATACGATGGCCGTCAGGATCGCGCAGGTAGAGATAGAAGGCATTAGAAACCCCGTGCCGGCCGGGACCGCGCTCAATCAGGTCTGATTTACGCAGCGCGCCGGGGGTATGGAGATCATAGCGCCATGTCAGGCGTTCAACATTTTGAACATCGTGGAAAAACTCATGGGGGAAGCCGAGCGGATCTTCAACGCGTACGGAATCGCCTATCCCGCGGGTGAATCCTTCTTTGCGGCGCTCGGTCCGGCATCCCCGGGCCCGGAACCAGGCCTCAGCCCTGTCGACATCTTCCCGACTACGCATCCGGAAAGAGAAGGCCGTCATGGCGGTAATAGGCCCCTGGCGCAGAACGAGGTTATGGTGAATAAACTCCTCGATGGAGCGCAGGTAAATATGCTGGTCGTCCTCTGCGGTGACCGTCAGGCCGAGAATATCGACATAGAATTCGCGGGCGGCCCGCAGGTCGGTAACCTGTATCTCCATATAAGCACAGCGCAAAATATCCGGTGCCGGTACAGTGGCTATTACATTTTCAATCGTCATTGTAGGGTCTCTCAGGGTTATCGATGTGCATATCAGCGCAATTTGCACCACGGCGACAGGCCACAGCCAGCCGCGGACACTTGCCCATGGGTTTATTATGCATTTATTAATATGTTAACATTTTATTTATTTAAGCCTTTATCCAGGCGATATCAAGCAGTTTATTTTAAATTAATCCGGGCAAGGCTAAGGGGTGCAAAGATAAAATAATGTTTAATTTCATTGCATTAGAAACATATCTAATAAATGTGTAAAAAGACAAATTCTCTGATTTGTGATCCAGACCAGATTATTAATATGTTAATAGTGTTGGGCTGCGATAAAAATGAGGACATTGTGGTTTAACTAATGATAAGCGAAAGCGAGAAACGCATGAATTCACTGTTTTCCTCATTGAGTATTATCCAGTTGAAAACCCTGCTGGTTATTCTTGAACAGCGCAACCTGACCCACGCTGCCGCGACCATGGGCAGCAGCCAGTCGGCCCTCAGTCGCCAGTTAGCCCATTATCGTGCCGCCTTTGATGATCCGTTGCTGGTTCGTCAGGGGAAACAGTTTCTGTTAACGGATAAAGCCAGTGCGCTGCTCGCCCCGCTGAGCCAGATATTACAAAATCTCGACTCGCTGGCGCAGCCGTTGATCTTCGATCCCGGGAGTTGTACCCGCCGGTTCTCCATTGCGGCCTCCGATTATGTCGCCACACACATTCTGCCGGACTTAATCCGTCACCTGGGGCAAGTCGCGCCACGGGTTTGCATTGATTATCTGACCTGGCAACCCAATCGTTACGACTGGCTGTCCAGCGGTAAGGTGGACCTCGCCACCACGCTGGTTGAAGATGCACCGCCGGAATTTCATGGCCGAATCATCGGCGATGATATTCCGGTCTGTTGTTTACGTAGCGATCACTCACTTGCCAGCGCGGAAAAAATTACCCTTAGCGATTATCTTAACTGGTCGCATATTAAAATTAGCGGCGGCGGCGATAAAGACGGTTTTATTGATAATTACCTGAAACGGCAACAGGTCAGCAGGGTAATTCGTCTGTCGGTTCCGTTTTTCTCCGCTGCGCTGGACGTGGCCGCGCAATCGGACAACCTGTTAACCATCCCCCGATATTTACTGGAGCACAGTGTTGGAACACGGCCATTAATCTGGCGGCCACTGGATTTCGCCACCTGGCGTTTTCGCTATTGGGTTGTCTGGCACCGCCGAACTCATAACTCCCCGGAACATCAGTGGTTTCGGCAATTTGTCTATCAGCACTGTCAGGCGTCGGCGTCGTTAAATCCCGGGAGTCAAAACATGTCATATTGACATGGCAACTATTCCCGGGCCGACATGTTCGCCGGTGCCGATGACTGCTAACGTAATAACAGATATCCGGAGGAGTATTTTTTACCACATCACTAGCGCCGCAAATTAATTATCAAAAGGACATCAGGAAGCCTGATTATTTATTTAATAACGGAGTTTACTCATCAGTCAGAGAGCATATGGAAGTGCATTACGCGCCATTCACCAGCCGCTAATCATGAATGAGGATCTTAATATGAATAATGACCAGAATACGCCGCAGCATATGACGGGCGGAGATGCTATCGTTAATGGCCTGAAACACCACCATGTGGATACTGTGTTTGCCTTACCCGGCGCGCAAATTTATGGACTGACCGATGCCTTAGCGCGCCACAGAGAAGCAATTCGCACGATTGGCGCCCGGCATGAACAAACCAGCGCCTATATGGCCTACGGCTATGCCCGATCCACCGGACAACCCGGGGTATGCGCCGTAGTCCTGGGGCCTGGGATTCTTAACGCCAGTGCGGCACTGTTAACCGCCCACGGCTGTAACGCGCCGGTACTGGCTCTGACCGGCGATGTCGAATCGGCTTACAAAGACCGTGGGCGCGGTCAGCTACATGAGCTACCACGTCAGCTTGATATCCTCGGTCATATCGGAAAATGGAGTGCCCACATTGAGCAGCCCTGCGACGCGCCGTGGCTGGTTGCCCGCGCGTTTCAGGAGATGACATCCGGCAGACAAGGGATGGTGGCGCTACAGGCGGGATGGGATTTCTTCACCCGTACGGCGCGGGTGGATGGTGTTGCGCCGCTGGCGCGGAAACCGAAACCGCCGGTAGATACTGATGCCATCGACGCGGCAGCGAAACTTCTCCAGAACTGCCGGGCGCCGATGATATTTGTCGGCAGCGGTGCTTCAGATGCAGCGCCGGAAGTGAGGGAGCTGGCCGAAACTCTTGGCGCGCCGGTGGTCAGTTTCCGCGGCGGCCGTGGGATTATGGCTGACGATCATCCGCTGGGGTTCAACGTGGTTTCCGGGGCGCGTCTCTGGCCGCAGACCGATGTGGCGATTGTGATCGGTTCACGCTTTGAGCTGCTGGATATTCGCTGGAATTACCGTCCTCAGGGACTGAAAATTATTCGCATTGATATTGATGCCGGCGAAGTGCGACGCCTGAAGGCGGATATCAATATCATCAGCGATGCGTCTGACGGCGCCCGGGCATTGATTAGCGCCGTTAGCGCAACCGGGACACCGCCGCGACGCGACCAGACGCTGGCGGAAACCAAAGAAATCGCCGCCGCATCCATTAAGAAAATCCAGCCGCAGGTCAGTTATTTACAGGCAATTCGCGAAGTACTGCCGCGCGATGGGATCTTCATTGACGAGGTATCACAGGTCGGATTTACCGCTATCTTTGGTTTACCGATCTACCAGCCGCGCACTTTTATTTCCTCCGGCCATCAGGGAACTCTCGGTTACGGCTTCCCGACGGCGCTGGGGGTTAAAGTAGCCAATCCCGGCATAGCGGTATTGTCTATCTGCGGCGATGGCGGTTTTATGTTTGCCGCTCAGGAGCTGGCAACGGCAGTGCAGTACAACATTAATCTGGTCACCGTGGTATTCAATAACCAGTCTTATGGCAATGTTTACCGCGATCAGCAGCAGAGCTTCGCCGGCCGTTTTATTGGTTCTGAGTTGGTAAATCCGGATTTCGTGAAGTTCGCTGAAGCTTTCGGCGTGCAGGGGATACGCGTCACTACGCCGCAAATGCTGCGCCAGGCGCTGGAACAAGCATTCGCCGCTGATAAACCGGTGTTAATTGAAGTAGCGGTAGCGCGCGGCAGCGACAGCAGCCCGTGGAAATTTCTCCACCCGCAGTTTAATGATTGACGAGAGACAAGGGCAAGGAAGCCTGAATATGCTACTTAATATATTCTGGCATTATTAAGCATGTTTACTGTTTTCTTGAGATTCCGGGAAAAGCAGGAAATGGCAGCCCGTACAAGCCTGGACCACGATACGGCGACCGCGCAGCACCGCCGCTCCAGGCTTCCGGCCACTCACGTATGATGGACGAGCCTATGCAGGTAGTGGGCGTTGTCTCTGACCAGGCCGACGCATTTGCACAAAGCTTGGAACAAGGGAAAATTATCACGACGTTAAGCGCCGATACGATGGCCGATGGCCTTGCCTGTCGTATGCCTCTGGCGGAATCATTTGCCATGATTCAGCGCGGTGCAGAACGCATTATAAGGGTCACAGATGATGAAGTTTGCCATGCCATTCGCATCTATCATGAAAGTGGCAGTGATACTGAGCGGAGCAAATATTGTTCACTATCTCCATGCCAGTATTTTGCAACAGCAGATCCCCACCCCATAGGGGACAGGGATAAGCCCTCGCGCATTCACGATATATACATGATCCATGTTGTCAGCTAACCCTGACTTATTCAACAAAGCCTGTTCACTAATATAAAGCATTACGGATAAAACTTTCTATCCCGCTCATGGAAGAGGTTTGTGATTGAGATATGGGTTTCCGGCTTTATCAATAATTTAAAACTGAAGACCAGTCAAAATCAGCAGACTTTTCTAAAGAACTGGGCCAGCCAGATAAATACCCAGGGGTTATGGGATTTTCGACACGATCTAAACTGGGAATGTAAGGTTTAATATCTATAACTGGACTACCATTTTCCGCATCAATCCAGGATACAATGAGCAATCCAGCGTTTAAATCAACATGCAATATTTCTGTTGTTGTAATCGCTATTGTATTCGGTCTTTGCGGAGAGCGAGTGGCAAATACTCCCATTTCATCTTCAGTATAAGGAGTTGATGTAATAACAGTCTGACGAGACGATTTATCATCGTAACCATCACACCACCATAATAGAGTAACATGACTATAGCCTTCTATTCCTTTTAATCCAGATCGGTAAGGAGGATGCAGAATGATTTTTACTTTATCATCAGCCAAAGTAATTCTACCTATTGCGTACAGATTAATTTCTTTCATATGAAATTCCTTTGCGTCAATATTTCACCATTTTATATACATAGTAGCCGTCGACGACAAAAACCATCCTGAATTAACTATTAAATAGATGCAACAGAAAAATAATGCTTTCAAGGTAAATGTTATTAACCGAGTGAAACGAGCTCTTCCGTAACTTGTAGTTCCCACTTTTCTGACGCCAGATCTTCAAGAATGCTCCTTGCAGCGCTTGCACTCTTGCAGATAGCCATAGTGCAAGATGAACTACCCAGGTGCCGACAGTCAGCGCTCTGCACCACTACGTGCCGGATCTTCATCGTAAGATACTTCTGGCCACGCTCTGGAATACCGGCGCCCGGATTAACGAAGCGCAGGCGCTGTTTCACGGGCGCCGCCCTGTCCTTTTGTTCAACTGACCACGCTGAAACACCACACGGAAAAAGCAGGCACAACGGAGGGGAAATCACCGACCGGAACGTCCGCACCTGACTGAATGAAACTGTTGCTGCAGCCGCCGCTGAGCCTGCAGAGACAGAAGTCGATCAGTTCGACGGAGATCTATACGAAAGTGTTTCCATTCGATGTCACTGCACACCAAAAAGTGCAGTTCGCGGTGCCGGAATCGGATGTGGTATGCCCTGAGCATTTCGCAGCACCGAGACATATCAGCAATAAAGACTTCTACTTCAGCCATGCTGATGTTCTCCTTATTCCGGAAGTGATTTTTAGCTGTGAAAGAGATAAAAATCGCTGATGCTATATGAAACATTTTAATAATGACGAAATCGGATGTTATTCGTAATGACCTTTAATTTGAGATGAGATATAACGTGTTTCGAAGAAAATTAACATTTTAATAACGTAATTAAGGTTAAGCAAATGAAGCAGGTTGGCATTGTAGGTTGGCGAGGAATGGTCGGTTCTGTTTTGCTACAACGAATGATCGAAGAGAACGACTTCGACAATATATCAGCGCATTTTTTCAGCACCTCCAGTGCGGGAGCCGCCGGCCCTGTCATTGATGGCGTCAGCTACACACTTAAAGATGCTAATTCCGTGAGTGCGCTGGCCGAAATGGACATCATCATAACCTGCCAGGGTGGGGATTATACCAAAGCAATATACCCTGATTTGCTTAACCATGGCTGGGAAGGCTACTGGATTGACGCGGCCTCAGCGCTGCGGATGGATGAGAAAGCCTGCATTATTCTCGACCCCGTCAACCGCAACAATATCGATCGTGCAATTAAAGAAGGTATTAAACTTTTTGTCGGCGGCAACTGTTCCATTACGCTGAGTCTTATGGGGCTGGCTGGGTTGATAAAGGCTGACTTGATCGAATGGATGAGTGTGATGACCTACCAGTCCGCATCGGGTGCTGGTGCACAGTATGTACGGGAACTCATTGCGCAAAGTGCTTACATATGCCGCCATTTATCTCCGGATGAGCTGGCATCCTCAGGTTCAGTGCTCCCGTTAGTTAATAAGGTCAGTGAATTGATTAACAGCGCTGATATGCCGACCCAGAACTTCGGTGCACCTTTGATGGGCAGCATCATTCCCTGGATTGACAGCGATTTAGGGGATGGCAACAGCCGTGAAGAATGGAAAGGTGAGGCTGAAACCAACAAAATTTTAGGCCTGTCTCCCGGTACGATCCCGGTAAACGGCTTATGCATACGCGTCGGCGTGATCCGCTGCCACAGCGCTGCTATAACCCTTAAGCTCAAGCGTGAAGTCAACGAAGAGGAATTTGCAGAATTAGTGATGAATTCCCACCCCTGGGTTAACTATGTGCCCAATAACAAGGAAGAGAGTGTCAGTACCCTGACACCAGCCCATATCAGCGGTTCGCTTAAGGTTGGTATTGGCCGTTACAAGAAAATGTCGCTAAACAATGAACCTATCTACTCGGTCCTGACGGTCGGCGATCAGCTATTGTGGGGAGCAGCGGAACCATTGCGCCGCATGTTGAATATTCTGTCTGGCAAAGCGTGAATCATATTATGTGGACAACACACCTCCCCCTAAACTCAACGGCATAAATACAAGCTGTATACGGAGCACTTGATGGTCACCACACATGTTTTTATCGCGGTCAGTCTTGATGGTTATATCGCCCGACAGGATGACGATATCGACTGGCTGTTGCAGCGCGATGACCCGACAGAAGATCACGGCTATGCCGCATTCATCGCGGACAAAGATTGGATCGTTATGGGTCGGGGCAGCTATGAGAAGGCGCTGACCTTTGACCAGTGGCCTTACGATCGCCCCGTGCTGGTTCTCTCCCGACAGCTAACCGCGACCGCCGTGCCCGAGGCGTTGAAGGACAAAGTGCAGTTCTCAAGCCGCACGCCAGGGGAAGTGCTTGCTGACCTGACGGTACAGAACGCGCATCGCGTGTATATAGATGGCGGGAAAGTAATACAGTCGTTCCTGCGCGAAGGGCTGGTCGCCGATATGATTATCACTACCATTCCTGTCCTGCTCGGTTCGGGAAAACCGCTGTTCGGTTCCCTGACCAGGGATATCGATTTGACTCTGTTATCAAGCCGTAGCTTTCCTTCGGGACTGGTGCAGTCGCACTATCGGCTGACGTCATAAACTGTATATCAACATAGCGGCGACCGCTCTCAATCTGGCAGTGACTTTAATAGAAAAACTGACACCCAGAGCGAATGTTGAAAAAATAAAAGAGGGAATGGGCTTCAATCCCCTCAGTCAGTGAGTGAAAACCGCTATCCGCAACGTGGTCTGGGCCCGCTACCGCGGCCAGACCAGCGGAAACTCATCGGCGACAAGCGGCTCTCCGTCGCGAAGCTTAAGCCCCGGAAACGGCGGCGAGGTCACGCCGCCGCGGTCGGCGAATGTCGTATCATCCCCTACCCAACGGGCGGAAAATACCCGCCGCGCGCGGGCGCTTGAATTACCCCTGGCGCCATGCAGCGTGCGGAAATGAAAAGCGACCGCATCGCCCGGTTCCAGCGCCCAGCTAACGATATCGTAATCCTCCTGATGGTCATCGATATCCGGCAGCTCTTTAAAACGCGAGTGGGAATAGAGCTTTGAACCGTTAAACCGCGTTGGGCTGAACTCATCGTCCCAGCGATGGGAACCGCGAATGCAGCGCAGCGAAATCTCCTCCGCTACCGGATCGAGCGGGATCCACAGGCTCACGTTCTGCCGCCCTTCCACGCAGTAATAGGGCTGATCGTGGTGCCATGGCGTCACCGTACTGCCGCCGGGCTGTTTCACCAGCGTGTGCTCGTGGAAAAACTTCGCCGTCTGCGACTCCATCAGCACCGCGGCGATCTCCGCCGCCGGCGACTGAAAAACGAAATCGCGAAATTCCGGGATTCGTTGCCAGTTGCAATAGTCCTGAAAAAACGGCGCCGAACCGTCTTCCGGGATTACCGTTCGCGCATGGCCATATTCGCTGGGGTTCGCCATCAGCGCGGAGACGCCGCGCGACAGGCTGTCTATCCACGGCGTGAACACGCCTTTGAGTAGCACGACGCCGTCGGTCTGCCAGCGGTCGACGGTCTGTTGATCAATAAGCGAGGAATTCGGGTTTTGCATAGTCGCCATCCTGTGTTGATAAATCAGCGAACTGAATCGGAGGGATCGGCGCGCATCCAGGCGCAAAGGTTATCCAGCATGGCCAGACAGCGTTCCGTCTGTGGGATGCTGATATATTCGTCCGCCCTATGGCCCTGCGCCATGCTGCCCGGCCCGCAGATAAGCGTCGCGACGCCCGCCTCGTCAAACAGGCCGCCTTCGGTGCCGTAGGCGACGGTGGTGAAATCATCGCTGCCGCACCACTGCGCCAGCCAGCGGGCGAACGCTGACTGCGGGTCGCTCAGCAGACCTGGATAGTGGCTCAGCGTCTGGAAATGAATGTCGCTGCACTGCGCCACCTTGCGCATCGCCGGAAGCAGCTGCTCGCGGGCATAATCGCCCAGGGCGTCGGTGACCACCTGCGGACGGGTACCGGGTAAATAGCGAATTTCAAAGTCGAACCAGCAGGATTGCGGAACGATATTCAGCGCCTCGCCGCCGCGGATCGTCCCCACCTGCAGCGTGCCTGACGGCGGCGAGAACCGGCGGTCCAGGTGCTGCGAAAAGCTTTCGCCCAGCGCATCCAGCCGGTAAATCAGCTTCGCCGCGTAGCTAATCGCGTTAACCCCTTGCGGGGCGTAGGCCGAATGGCAGGCGTGGCCTTCCACGCGACAGCGCACCGCGAGCTTGCCTTTATGCCCATAGACTGGGCGCATGTCGGTCGGCTCGCCGATAATACACAGCGCCGGTTTCTCGGCGGAGGCGCGGAGAAAATCCACCAGGCTGCGCACGCCCAGACAGCCAACTTCCTCATCATAAGAGAATGCCAGATGCAGCGGCATCCGCAGCGGCGCGGTCAGAAACGCCTCCAGCGACGCCAGCACGCAGGCGATAAATCCTTTCATATCCGCGCTGCCGCGACCGTAGTAGCGCCCGTCGCGTTCGGTAAGGGCGAACGGCGGCACCGTCCACGCCTGGCCATCCACCGGCACCACGTCAGTATGACCGGAGAGCATCACCCCGCCGGGGCCGGATGGCCCAAGGCGGGCATAGAGGTTCGCCTTGCGACCTTCGTCGTCATAAAACAGCTGCGACGTCACGCCGCGCGCGCGCAGAAAGTCGCCGATCCAGGCAATCAGCGCCAGATTCGACTCGCGGCTGGTGGTATCAAACGCCAGCAGCTGCCCGAGGATCTCACGCAGGCGGTTACTCATCGCCCGGCACTCCGTAGGTCGGCGCTTCGCGCGGGTCCAGCGCGCGGGTGATGTACGCTTCCATCTGCGGTTCATAGGCCAGCCACAGCGCTTCCAGCGCCGCTACCGGGCGATCCTCAGCCCAGTCGACGCGTAAATCCACCACCGGCCAGGCGTAATCCTCCACCACTTTCAGCGCCGCCGAGTGCTCCGGCCCGGCTTCGCCGCCCGCATCGATGCCCGCCTGCAGAGCCGCAATCAGGCGGCTGGCCAGTTCGCCGGTGGCGGCTTCGAACGCCGTCGTCATGGCGGTAATCACCTGCGGGTTGGCCAGCATATTCCCCGCCGCCACGCAGTTCTCACCCTGCGCCACCCGCCCGATGCCGAGCGTATGTTCGCCGCTGAACACGGCGCTCTCGCCGCTGGCGTCGATGACCGCCACCTGGCGATAATCGCTAAACCGGTCTTCGCCCAGCGCCTGCGTCAGGGCCTGCTGCGGCGTGAGCCCCGCCTCAAGCCCGGCAAGGATCTGCGGTCCGAGCGCGGGCAGCGTGATGTTCTGGCTGGACACCGCGCCAACGCCCGCCAGCAGCCACGGGCAGCGGGCGCCGACCGCAATGCTGGATGAGCTAATCGCAATGCCCAGTTGACCCGACTCCGGGCACAGGGCGGAAATTGAAAGGGTCATGGTGCCTCCTGCGCATGCCAGTCGTCAGGGATCACCGCCGTGACGTCAATTTCCATCAGCCACTGCGGCTGCGCGAGGGCCGACACCACCACGCCGGTCGAAATGGGAAACACGCCTTTGAGCCATTTCCCCACTTCCTGGTACACCGGTTCGCGGTAGCGCGGGTCGATCAGATAGGTCGTCGTTTTCACGATATGCGTCAGATCGCTGCCGGCCTCTTCCAGCAGCTGTTTAACGTTCTTCATCGCCTGTTCCGCCTGGGCGCGCGGGTCGCCCAGGCCGATCAAATTACCGTCAAAATCGGTACCCACCTGGCCGCGAACGTACACGGTATTTCCCGCGCGCACCGCCTGGCACAGATCGTTATTGAGCGTCTGATTGGGATAGGTTTCTTTGGTGTTAAACATCCGAATACGGGTATGGGTTGGCATAGGTCGCGTCCTCAAATCAGGCGTTAGCAGGAAGGTTGGTAGCGTTGATACTGACGCTGAATGGCAATCTGATCGGCAACATATTTCGCATCGTGCCAGACGCCCCAGATAAAGGTTGAGCCACGGCGGGAGAGCCAAGGCAGGCCAAGGAAATAGACGCCCGGTTCGCTGGAAACGCCGCGATGATGCTGCGGGCGCTGCTGTTCATTAAAGGCGTTAACCTTCAGCCAGCGGTAATCGGTGGTGTAGCCGGTGGCCCAGATAATGCTGCGCACGCCCGCTTTTGCCAGGTCGAGTTCAGCGAGCGGCTGGGTCAGGCAATCGGGGTCAGGCAGAAAGAAGCGCGCTTCCGGCTCTTCCGGCAGGGTCAGTCCGTTGCGGGCAATGTACTCATCCGCAGCGTCGAGCAGCGCCAGATAGGAGGCGTCGCCGAGACGAATGTTGTCCGCCAGATCGTCGCGGAACACCGCCTTACCCTCGGTAAAGCCGTGCGTTTGCCCGACCAGGGTAATCCCCTGGTGCGCCAGCTGGCGAAAGTCAACGGTATGACCGCCGCGCGCGCCGCTAACCGCAATCGTCACGTGCTCTTTACCGGGCTGGTTGGCCGCCGCGTCCCACAAGCCTAATACCCCCAGCCACCAGCAAAAATCGCGCTGGCGGTAGCGGCGCGGCGGGCGATCGTGGGCGCCGACGGAGAGCCACACCGCGCGCCCCGCCCGGCGGAGTTCTTCGGCGATTTGTACGCCGGACGATCCCGCACCAACCACCAGCACGCCGCCTTCCGCAAGCTGCTGCGGGTTGAAATAGTGCGCGGAATGGATTTGCTCCACTGCGCTATCCTGCGGCGCGATGGCCGGTATCACCGGGCGCTGGAACGGCCCGGTGGCGGCGACAATACGCTGCGCCTCAATCACGCCCAGCGAGGTTTCCACGCGAAACCCCGGACGGCCGTTTAAGCGCTCTGCGCTAAAGACCTCAACGCCGGTTTTGATCGGTGCATTAAAGGTTTTGGCATACGCGGCGAAGTAGTCGGCAATCTGCTCTTTGGCGACAAAGCTGTCGGCGTCGCAGCCGGGAAAGGTCATGCCGGGAAACCGATCGTGCCAGGCCGGGCCGTTGGCCACCAGCGAATCCCAGCGGCCGCTGCGCCAGGCCTCAGCGATGCGCTTTTTTTCCAGCACCAGGTGGGGAATGCCGTGATGCGTCAGATGCTCGCTCATCGCGACGCCCGCCTGCCCCGCGCCCACCACCAGGGTATCGATCTCTGTAATCTGCTCTGTCATGTCTGTGTCCTTCAAGCACGGTTGTCCGGCTTATCCGCCGGGATTGACAGAGCTCAGGTTAAGTAAGTGTGATGAAATGGTAAATTATTATAAAACGATCGTCTGAATAGAAATTTACGAGGCTGGATAACGCAGCGGGAAAATAACGCTTGCGGCCGCGTTAATTACATTACGCGTGCTGATGGGGCGTTAATTCTATGCTGCGGCAATAATCCATAAACAGCTGCGTCGGGCGCGTGGGTTCATTATTGGCAAGGTGCGCCATAATTAATGTCGACGCGGGCATCTCGTCGGCAATATCCAGCTGCACCAGCTTTTCACCGTCATAGGTCATATCGCATAGCGGACGAGTCACGAGGACCGAAAAGCCTAATCCCTGCCCGACCATACAGCGCACCATTTCAATAGAGGGTGAACTGTAGGCCACTTCCGGGTGATAACCTTTCTCTTTAAATATTGAGACAAAATAGTTTTTGCTGGGAACCGCATCGAGCAAAATCATCGGCTCACGACTTAACTCTTGCAGCGTGACGCTTTTTTTCTGCGCCAGCGGATGAGAGGCGGGCAGTAAAGCATAGGGCTTGTGCGGAGCGTTCAGCAGCTCTTTATGAATGGAATGACCCAGTTCCAGATCGTAGACCAGCGCCAGATCGAAACGCCCGCGATGCAGGCCGTGCATCAGCTCATGTTGTTCGCCGTCGTAGAGCTGGAGAGTGATTTCGGGATACATTTTTTTAAATCCCGCCACCAGTTTTGGCATATACAGCGGCGCCACGGATTCAAAGCAGCCGACGGAAATCGTCCCGGATACCAGCTCTTTATCCGCCCGCGAGTTCTGCTCAAACTCGTACGACAGCCGCAGCAGCTCTTTAGCTTTATCGTAGAAGCGCCGCCCGCTTGAGGTCAGGGATACGCCCTGCGCGTGGTGGCGAATAAACAGCTGCTGGTCGAAGGTGCTTTCCAGGTTTTTGATGGCAATGGAGATCGACGGCTGGGCAATATGCAGCTGGCGGGAAGCCTCGGCGATACTCTCCGTTTCCACCACCGTCACGAAATACTTAAGCTGTTTGAGGGTAAATCGGTTCATCGCGTCACCATTGATAAAATATTGTCTTATTGCGAACGGGCTTAGTTTTACAATAAGCAGCCTGCAAGCATCGTGCCATACCGTTTGCGCTGTATATCGTCGGCAAATAACCGCCGCCTCTATTTAATTACCCGCCCTCTTTTTTGCCTGATTTCGCGTTTTGCACCATAAAGCAACGCCCTGCACCTTATTTGCCCGCGGCACGCCCCAATATTGCACAAATTACCGTTTTGCTAAAAATCAGGTTTAAAAATAACGGCGATTGTTTTTAAGTTGTTTCAATGCTGTTTCTCATTAATTGCGTTAAATTCCTTGGGGTTAATATAGCTGTATAGTTTTTTTAAACTTAAAGGCCAAAAATTTACTAATTGCCACCGGTCGAACAGTGCCAGCATAGTGTCAGGGCAAGATGAACGCCGGCGGCTCCCCATTTTAGAACAGGGGAATCGCCTTAATTTCCGTTAATTATGGCGAGTGAAATAGCCCATGACGTTTAACTGGAACTATATGTTAAGCCTGCTCAGCGATGTCGATTTCTGGCAGGCCACCTGGACCGTCATCAAATTAAGTTTGCTGACCTGGGCTTTCAGCATTGTGCTGGGATTTATTCTGGCGCTGGCCAAACAGTCGCCGCGCAAGCTGTTTAACGCGCCTGCCCGCCTCTATATCTGGCTGTTTCGCAGCATGCCGCTGCTGGTGCTGCTGATTTTTGTCTACAACATGCCGCAGGCGCTGCCCTCCTTCGCGCCGGTGCTGAACGACCCGTTCTGGGCCGGGCTGCTGGCGATGGTGCTGAGCGAAGCCGCCTATATTGCTGAAATTCATCGCGGCGGGCTGCTGTCGATTCCGAAAGGACAGAGCGAAGCCGCCCGCGCGCTCGGGTTGCGCTATGCCGGCACCCAGTGGCGCGTGGTGATCCCGCAGGCGCTGCGCGTCGCCCTACCGGCGCTGGCCAATGAGTATATCGCCATCGTCAAGCTCAGCTCGCTGGTGTCGGTTATCTCCCTGACCGAGATCTTAATGGTCGGCCAGCGCCTCTATTCGCAGAATTTCCTCGTCATGGAGACCATGGCGGCGGTGGCGTTTTACTACATCCTGATCGTCACGGTGTTTGATTTCCTGCTTAAGCGCCTCGAGACCTGGCTCGACGTCACGCAACGTAAAACCACGCGTCCGGTGGATGAAGAAATGCAGCAAATGGCCACGGCGCGACGTCCGGCAATGGCCCGCAGCGTTAGCGTCGCGCAGGAGCCGGCGCTGCAGGCGTCTAAGCTGCATAAAGCCTATAACAATGTCGAAGTGCTGGGCGCGGTCAGCCTGCAAATTCAGCCCGGCGAAGTCGTCTCCGTCATTGGCCCATCCGGCTCCGGTAAGACCACGCTGATCCGCCTGCTGAACGGCCTTGAGCAGATCGATAACGGCGAGATCAAAATCAACGGTCAGCCATTTATTCACCTCGACCGCCAGGGGCAGCAGAAGCCGCGTTTTATGGAGAACAGCGAGCATCGCCAGAATATCGGCATGGTCTTCCAGAGCTTCAACCTGTTTCCCCACCTGACTGTGCTCGGCAACCTGCTGCTGGCGCCTCGCTATCACCATCTCGCCAGCGAAGGCGAGCTTAAGCAGCACGCCTGCGAACTGCTGCATAAAGTCGGGATGCTGGAACACGCGTGGAAATATCCGCATCAGCTTTCCGGCGGCCAGCAGCAGCGGGTAGCGATTGCCCGCGCCCTGATGATGCGCCCACAAATTATGCTGTTCGATGAACCCACCTCGGCGCTGGATCCGGAAAAGGTTAACGAGGTTCTGCAGGTTATCGAATCGCTGGCCCATGAAGGTATCACCATGGTGATCGTCACCCATGAGATGAACTTCGCCTTTAAGGTTTCCGACCGAATTGTGTTTATGGAAAAAGGACGCGTGGTCTGCGACGACACGCCTCAGGCAATGCGCGACGGCCAGCATCCGCGCGTGGACGCCTTCCTGAAAGATGTCTCTTTGGCTTAACGCCTCCGTTCCCGAAAGGAGAAAAATATGATCGCGCAGTGGCAAATCGAACAGTTTCATCAGCAGGGTTTTCTGGTTGTTGAAGAGGTGCTCTCCGCCGAGGAGATGGCTCTGCTGCAGACCGATTTCGACGCCTGGGTCGAAGAGAGCCGCCAGCATAGCGAGGCGTGGGGCGAAACCCTGGACGGCCGTCCGCGCTTCGACCTCGAAAGCGATCACACGCCGCATCACCCCTCGCTGCGCCGGGTGAGTTCGCCCACCGAGATTTCCGCCGCCTACCGCCGCGCCGCCCTTGATTCGCGGATGGCGGCGATTGCCAGCCAGCTCATCGGCGGCAGCGGGACCCGTTTTCATCACAGCAAAATCAACTCCAAGCTGCCGCACACCGCTACGCAGGTGAAATGGCATCAGGATTTTCTGTTCACCCCCCACAGCAACGACGACATTATCACCGCCCTGCTGATGGTTAGCGAAGTGACGCCGGAAAACGGTCCGCTCAACGTGGTCCCGGGAAGCCACCAGGGGCCGCTGTGGTCCCACTGGCAAAACGCGCGTTTTACCGGCGCCGTGGACCCGCAGGTCGAAGAAGCCCACTGCCAGCAGCCGCAGGCCTGTTTCGGCCCGGCGGGTTCGGTGTGCTTTATGCATACCCGCCTGCTTCACGCCTCCAGCCCTAATGAAACCGACCTCCCGCGCACGCTGTTTATCAGCGTCTACGCAGCGGAAGATGCCCTGCCGTTCGGCGAAAATCCGCTGCCCAGCCTTCACGCCGGGCAGATGGTTGCCGGCGAAGAGAGCGGCCTGGTGCGTAGTACCGTTAATCATTTACGTCTGCCGCAAAAACCGCGCGGCGCATCCTTTTTCGTCCAGCAGGCCGGTACCGATCGCGCCAGCATGTAATTTGCCCACTCTTTGGAGGTTCTATGAAACGTATTAATGCTTTGCGCCCTGCTGTCCTGCTCCTTTGCGCCGCCAGCGCCCTGTCGTCCTTTAGCGCCCTGGCCTTCCAGCAGCCGGGGAAAATCACCGCCGGTTCGGATATGACCTTTTTCCCGTATGAATATATGGAAAACAACAAGCCCGCCGGGTTCGATATCGAGTTTCTCGCCGGGCTGGCGAAAACCATGGGCCGCGAGGCGGTGAATATTGATACCCGGTTTCCGAATTTGATTCCGGGTCTGCAGGGCGGACGCTTCGATATCACCAACTCGTCGATGTACATCACCGCCGAGCGTTTGAAGGTTATCGATATGGTGCCCTATCTGAAAAGCGGCGAAGCGATCCTCGCGCTGAAAGGCAGCGACTATCAGCCGAAAACGCCGGAAGAGTTTTGCGGTCATAAAATTGGCTCTATGGGCGCGACCTCATGGCTGGCGCAGCTGCAAAAGCTCTCCGCCGACTACTGCGTGAAAAAGGGCCTGAAGCCGATAGCGCTTAGCGAATATACCACCGACCCGCAAACCACCCAGGCGCTGCTGTCGCGGGCGGTTGAGGCGCAAATCACCGATGCGGCGGTGGCGCGCGGCGTGATTGATAAGCTTGGCGATCGGGTGACGATCTCTTCCGAAACCTTGATTTATCCGGTGCTCAACGGCTTTGGGGTGAAAAAAGGCAATAGCGAAGTGAAAACCGCGCTGGAGGAAGGGCTGAAGAAATACAGCGCGACGCCGGAATACGCCGCGCTGCTGAAGAAATATAACTTCCAGGCGCCGACGCCGGAGGACCTGCAAACCCTGATGCCGAAGGCGGAGTAACGACATGGCCCGGTCTTATGAAGAACAGACCCGCATCGACCTGGCGGCGACCTTTCGTATCATCGCCCATCTCGGAATGCACGAGGCGGTGGCCAACCACTTTAGCGCGGCCCTCTCGGCGGACGGCAAAAAATTCCTGCTGAATCCGAAATGGAAACACTTTTCGCGCCTCCGCGCCAGCGACCTGCTGCTGCTGGACGCCGATGATGAAGCCTGCGCCCGGCGATCTGACGTCGACGCCACGGCGTGGGCGATTCACGGGCAAATCCACCAGCGCCTGCCGGAGGTGCGGGTGGTGCTGCACCTGCATCCGGTGTATACCACCAGCGTCGCTTGCCTCGAGACGCCGCATATCCCGCCGATCGATCAGAATACGGCGCGCTATTTTAATCGGCTGGCCGTCGATACGTTATACGGCGGTATGGCGGATACCACGGCGGAAGGCGCGCGTCTGGCGGCGCTGCTGGCCGATAAGCGCCGGCTGCTGATGGGCAATCACGGCGTGCTGGTGACCGCTCCGTCGATTGGCGAGGCATTCGATGATATCTGGACCCTGGAGCGCGCCTGTCAGATTCTGGTGACCGCCTGGTCAACGGGGCAGCCGCTGAAGGTGCTCTCCGCTGCGGTAGCGGAGAAAACCGCGCAGGATTGGGAGGGGATCGCCGACTTTTCGCGCCAGCATTTTGAAGAGATGAAGCAGATGATGATCGACGCCGACCCGTCATTGCTGGACTAAAGCATTATTCCCGGACATAGCGTCCGGTCCGGGAATAAATCACAGTCCTAACTCATAGTGATTGTTAACGATACGCTACCGCGATTGTTGTCATACATTTGCCAGGCATCATTGGCATAAGCATAAAAATAGCCACTTTTTTCGGGTGTAAAAGAACATCCATCGCCAATAGTAAAAACCTGATGTAGGGGATAAGGATCAACTGAATCTGAGCTAACATTATTCGCTACCATACCAATTAACGCAAACCATGGAGCGGATCCTATCCGTCGGCTTAGCCAGAAATCGACATTTTGATTTTTCGTCGCACCGCGCCAAAGACTTTCAAATTTATCTGATAATGAAGCCAGGACCTGTACGACCTCCCCCGGATAAAACTTACCGTCATCTGTTCCCGCAGGCCCGCTGGGAATCGAACTATCCAACCACTGCCCCTCAGCCTGGAAGAGATACTTTTTACCTCCTTCCAACCACACTCCGGTCTGATTCCAGCGTTCCCGAGAAAAAATATCAATTGTCACCGGAGCGTCTTTCGTCACCTGCTGCGAACGACGATAATCACCGTTAAGTAATGAGGGTGTTTTCTGTCTTGTCAGCACACTTGGATGGATCTCTAGATTATCCGCAGCGATTTGAGGGATCCCTCGCGGTCGCGTATGCTGAAGTTTAAAAAATCCGGTAACCGAATCATGTAGAATCGCCAGCGGATCGGTAGCCAACTGCCCATCGATACCCTTTTTTACAAGCAGCCCCAGCGGCTTCGCCTCGTCCAGCATCCATTGCAGGGCAATATCGGATAATCCGCTCTGCGCATAGCCGCCACCAACATCCGCATGCACTCCAGCAAACCAGCACTGCTTCACATGCGGATTACCTTGTACGTTATCCCATAGTGTGGGTATGAAACTTTGTCGCTGCTCGTCCAGAGCCAGAGCGTGGCGCGCATTTTGGACTATCGAACTTAGCGAAGTATCGTGGAAGACATAATCTTCAGGGTTATCAAGCAGATTCGCCAGTGCCATATCATCAGGTATACCCAGTGCGCCAACCGTATCCCAGACACCAATAAAATGGATCGATATACTTTTTGCAGTGGGCATGCCAGGCGCGACATCATAAAACGGCTTCCGGGCGGTAGCTTTGATAATGTCTGCATCCGCAAGCGGCTTTCGATAGTTTTGAAAAAGCTCGTTGATATCGCGCCAAACCCTTTCATCTCCCGGGGCGCTAGCGCTGGCATCAAGCAAACCGCAGCGCGAAATCATTCCCCCAAGGCTTCGCACAGTATAAGCTCCGCGACTAAAACCAAATAACCATATTTTATCGCCTGGACGGTAGTTTCTGGCAAGCCAGAAATAAGCGCTGATAATATTTTTATCAAGCCCCTCCCCAATTCCTCCACCAAGATAATGATTAACAATTCCGCCCTCGGTACCGACACCCGGATGATAATAAACTCGCTGCTGCTTACTCTCTTCAGCAGCATTCCGGAGTTTAACAACATTGGTTGGTGCTGGTTTCCCTTCTTCCAGCTGCTGCGGCGTATTCCATGTACCATCACAAAACACCAGTATATTCATACAAACCTCATGATAGAGCCGTATTAAAATCGCGGTGGTTGACAAAATTAAAATAGCAGACTGTAATCAACTTATCTTCTTGCTGTTCCAAAAATCACTTTATGCGGGATTTGTTTAGCTCATGCATAACAAAACTATTTCGCTAGCACGCTAATTAAGAAGCGACACTGCTGGAGCCTCAATGAAAAACGAAGGCAAGCTGAGTGATGGCGTAAAATCACTCTCTATAATCAATAAGTTACAACCAGAGCAAAAGCTGACACTTCTTTTTGATATCTGCTGTGAGTTTAAATCAGAAATAAGCCACTGGTATCAGCGGGAGGTGACAAAAAAACGTTATTTTTCTTTAATATTTATCTTTTTGATAATGGCAGCCATCTCAATAATAATTTACATACAAATACTTATGTTACCTTTTTTAACGAATGCTGAAAAAAAATTGTGGTTCACACAAATATCATTTGGCTTACTGAGTATCTCGCTTCTTCTACTTATGGCTGACCGTGCCTTTCGATGGACTGCAGGATGGACTAACTATATTAACGCTATCATGGCTATAGATATACGCTACGCCGAATTTATAACGCTATGGATTAAAAATGATGCGGCCAACGCAACAGATATGAATAAACGTTATGGTAATGCTAGCGATATTGCAGGTAGTTTTATTAACGATTTAATGCGTATACAGCAGCAGGAAACCCAAGCCTGGTCAGCTCAGCTATCTGATACCATAAAACAGTTTGACGAATGGTTCCAAGCGGAGAAACAGAGGCAAAAAAAAGAATAGGGTCACAGTCCTACCGTTTTATACCGGTAGGACAGGAGTAGAGAACCGATTTAATAGCGCACGCAAACCGACTTCGTTTCGCACCAGTCGTCCAGCCAGTCGGGGCCGAAATCGCGGCCGGTACCGGACTGCTTCATGCCGCCGAACGGCAGATTGGCGTCGATCAGCGTATGGCTGTTGACCCACACCGTCCCCGCCTGCAGGCGGTCGGTGTAGCTCAGCGCCTGAGTCAAATCGCGGGTCCAGACGCTGGCGGTCAGGCCAAAATCGCTGTCGTTGGCCAGGCGCAGCGCCTCTTCGCCATCGGCCACGCGCACCAGATTCACCACCGGGCCGAAAACCTCTTCCCGGCTCAGGCGCAGCCCTGCGTCGGGGTTAATCACCAGCGTCGGTGCAATATAGTAGCCCTGCGCATCCGGCCCCGCGTGACCGCTAATTAGCTCAGCCTTCTGCTGACGGGCTTCATCAAGATAGGCGGCCACTTTGGCGCAGTGCGCCTGAGACACCACCGGGTTAATCTGGCTGCTCTCGAGCATTCCGGGTCCGACCTGTAGCGACTTCACCGCCTGCTCAAAGCCGCTCACTAGCGTATCGAACAGCGGCGCTTCGATATAAATTCGCGAACTGGCGGCGCACACCTGCCCCTGATTCAGGAAGCTGCCGGTCATTAAGCCCTCAATCACCCACTGCGGATCGGCATCTTTCAGCACGATAGCCGGGTTCTTGCCGCCCAGCTCCAGCGTGACCCGGGTCAGGCGATCGGCGGCCACGCGGGCAATCTGTTTACCGGTAGCAGTCGATCCGGTAAAGCTCACCTTGGCGACAAGCGGATGCGAGGTCAGCGCCGCGCCGCATCCGGCCCCGCTGCCTGTCACTACGTTAAAGACGCCGTCCGGCACGCCCGCCTCGGTTGCCAGTTCCGCCACCCGCAGCAGGGTCAGCGGGGTGGTCTCCGACGGCTTAATGACGATTGAACAGCCAGCCGCCAGCGCGGGCATCACTTTCCACATGCCGATCATCAGCGGGAAGTTCCACGGCACGATCCCGGCCACAACGCCCACCGGCTCCTTTTTGGTCCACGCCTGATAGCGCGCGCCCGCCGGGAAGGGAATCGATACGTCCAGGGTGCGGCCGCTGATTTTGGTGGTCAGCCCGGCGGTATAGCGCATCCAGTTCAGGGTGCAGCCCACTTCAAAGGCGCGGGAAATGTTAATCGATTTCCCCTGTTCAAGGGTCTCCAGCTGCGCCAGCTCCTCGCCGTGCTGCTCCACCAGATCGGCGAAGCGCAGCAGGATCCGTTCGCGGTCGGCGGGGGTCCGCCCTGCCCAGCTGCGGGAAACGAAAGCGCGCCAGGCGGACATTACCGCCCGATCGACATCCGCGGCGTTAGCGTCCGCGGTGCTGGCGATAGCCTGACCGGTGGCCGGGTTCCAGACGGTTAAACGCTGTTCACTCTCTGCCGCCTGCTGCGTACCGTCGAGGTACAAACCATGCTGTCTGTCTAAAAACTGCTGCACGCTGGCGAGTAGCGCGACCTGTGATGTGGACATACCCCTTCCTTATTGTTCGCGGATAGTGGTATCAGTCTATGCCGGGGTCGCGATTCACGCTTTTTTCTCTGTGACATTCGTTTTTGCCGCTGTGACAGCCGCCGCAATGAAGTCGATTAGATGGGCAGGTATACATTATTGAAAAACGCCTGCTGACCAGGCCTGATACAGATGTTCGAGGCCACCTTCAATGATGATATCCTCTCCTGTCGTTATATTAACCTTGCTACCCTTCTCATTTATCCTGGCAAAATGATAATATTGCCTCGTCGATAAACGACCTTGACTTTCTGTCCGACAAAAAAAGGCATTCCTCTTGTTGGCTGGACAACAACAAAATCACGTCCGTCAGTGGGCCTGATAAATAATTCAACAAGCTGGCTACGAGCCAACCGTCTTTGCATCGCTTGCCCGGCCAACACGCCAGCGGCCGCAACACCCACTATCACCTGGCGCTGACCAGTAAGGGTATATCCGGTAATACCACCGAGAGCCCCGCCGCTAATTGTACCTACAGTATTGTAACCCGTATCGTTTTGGATAGTTATATAGTTTACACCAGTAACAATACCGTATGAGGGGGGTATTTCTTGTCCATAAAACGCCTTTTTCATATAATTATCGGCATCAATTGAAGGTCCTCTACACCCTACGACTGCGAGTAAAAAAAACACAAAAAAGACGATATTCCTGAGCATTAACCCTATCACTCACAATAATCATGGTATATTGAAAAAACTATGCAAGCAGTGGTTCTATTAAACCCACCCCAATATTATCAATACTTATATTTCAGCATATAAATAGTTCTCACTGTACTGAGCATGGCATATTTAAACACTATGGAGATAATATTCTGCAATCGCAGATAGATTCGTCGATGACACATCGAGCTCCTGACCACGGCTCTCTTTTTTTATTTAATAAGCAAACCACATGTAAGATAATGCCACAATATCATGCCTTATTAAACGATTTATAAACGACCCTCAATAGTCTTTTAACGTTCGTTAAATTGATTCCGATCAAGGAGCCTGCCTCCTTTGTTTAACATCCGTTTAATATTGATTACTAACATCTGGTTAATAAAGCGAAAACCAATTGCGTGAACATTATGAAACATAAACTAAAGAGAAAAAAAAGTATCAGCAGAATTATATTCACTGCATTCATCATAGTGAATGCAGTAATGCTAACCATCAGTATTTACACACTATATTTTAGTCCCTCATCCCCGTTCACGGAACATCGAATGCGTCACGATACGACATTCTGGATTGGCGCTATTAAAAATATCGCATTGCTAAGCGGTCTATGGATTTTCGTAGATGTCATTTTTGCCATTTTTTTCTACTTAAAGTCTAAATTCCATTAAAACCATTGTATAAAAGGAAATGATATGCTATTTATTATAGCCTGGCTTATCGCCATGGGCACAAGTGAACTGTTGTTGTGGTCTTATGGCTACCTTCACCTTATTTCTCCAGTACTATATATTTCACTATGTGTTATGTTTATCTATCAACGTAGAAAAATCCATAAAAATAAAGATCTCAACTTCTATGAGAAAAAAATAGAGTCTATGCGAATGGGCATAATGTTTGTCCTGTCTATGCTGGTGATGTTGGCCATCACTGTCAATATTCGTTTTTTTACGCTTATTTATACCGGGCTTTGACATAATTTGACGGGATGCTACTCCATTTTACCTGTATGGACTTACGCAGAGAATCTACTGCGAGAAGAGTTTTATTATTAATTTATAAGAGCAAGATATTCAATCATGAATAAATCAGATGCAAAGCTGTCTTTGCCTGCGCTGACCGCATTGGTGGTCGGTTCGATGATTGGTGCAGGGATATTTTCACTTCCCGCCACTTTCGGACGCGCAGCTGGAGGGCTTGGTGCCATCATCGCGTGGTGTATCGCTGGTGGGGGAATGTTAACCCTCGCCCTGGTCTTTCAGACTCTGGCGACAAGAAAACCACATCTGAATTCGGGTATATTTATTTACGCTCAAGATGGCTTCGGTAATTACCTTGGGTTTACTTCTGCGCTCGGTTTTTGGGCGGGGACCTGTATCGGCAACGTATCTTATTTTGTGCTGATAAAATCAACCCTCGGCACATTTTCCCCTATCTTTGGTGATGGCAATACTTTATACGCGATTCTCACTGCCTCTATTGTTCTGTGGTGTTTCCATATTCTGGTATTACGGGGCGTAAAAGAAGCTGCAATTATTAATACGGTGGTCACCTGGGCCAAAATTATTCCGATAGGTGTCTTTATTGTCGTTCTTATGTTCGCGTTCAACGCTGACATTTTCACCGTTAACTTCTGGGGGGGACCCGACATCAGGGATATTGACTCCCATACCCTGTCTGAAGGGTACCATGACCTTGTGCACTATATCGCCGCGCCTGACAATGAGCACGAGTCCTTATTTTCGCAGGTCCGCAATACCATGCTGGTGACGGTATTCGTCTTTCTCGGGATAGAGGGAGCGAGCGTGTATTCCCGCCTGGCGAAAAAACGTAGCCATATCGGTACCGCCACGGTGTTCGGTTTTATCGGTGTCCTGTGCATTCTGTGTCTGGTTACTCTCCTCTCATATGGGGTGCTTTTACGACCGGAGCTTGCCGCGCTTCGTCAACCCTCGATGGCGGGGGTACTGGAGACAATTGTCGGTCGTCCGGGGATGATATTTATCAGTATTGCTCTGGTCATATCGGTTTTAGGCGCCTATCTCTCCTGGTCATTACTGGCAGCAGAAGTGTTATACAGCGCTGCAAAATCTGGATTGATGCCAAAAATATTGGCTAAAGAGAACGCTAATCGAGTTCCTTATAAAGCCGTGTGGTTGACCAACATATTTATTCAGGTCTTTTTAATCATCACGTTGTTCACCGACTACGCCTTTCAGCTAGCGTTGGAGTTAACCAGCTCGCTGACGTTAATTCCTTATTTCCTTGTCAGCGCATATGCTTTAAAGCTTGCGTTAACCGGGGAATCCTACTCCGGCTCTGGAACAGAGATAAGGAAGGGGCTGATATTGTCCGCTATCGCCCTAATTTATTCACTGATGATGATTTATGCTGGCGGCGTAAAATATCTTTTACTTTCTACCATTATTTACGGCCCGGGAACCATTCTTTACTACCTCGCAAGGAAAGAAAATTCGTCAAAAGTTTTTACCCGACGTGAACGCCTGCTGTTTGTCCTGCTGATGGCCGGAGCCATCATCGGTATCTACGCTATCGCAACTGGGCTCATCCATATTTAATAAACGGAAATATTATGCTTACTGAAAATAAAAACATATCTTCCACCTTTGGCGTTTATTCTGAGGTCGGTAAATTAAGGAAAGTCATGGTATGTTCACCCGGGATGGCGCATGAACGCCTTACCCCGGGCAACTGCGACAGAATGTTGTTCGACGATGTGCTGTGGGTGGCAAACGCCAAGCGCGATCATTTCGATTTTATGAATAAAATGCGCGAGCGCGACGTTGAAGTTGTTGAGTTTCATCACCTGCTGGAGGAGACGGTAAACAATCCTCTGGCGCGTAAATGGATCCTGGATTTACAAATTGTACCGGATGAAGTGCCCCTGGGCCTGATAGACGAAACGCGAGATTTTCTCGATAATATTCCCGCCCGCGAACTCGCGCAGACTCTCCTTGGCGGTCTTTCAACGCTGGAACTGCTACACGCCTCAGGCGGAAAATACGATAAAGAAGAGTGCAGACTTCTTCACGCCGCTATCGCGCAGAGTCAGTACCTGCTTCCTCCTTTACCTAACGCGCTTTATACCCGTGATACCACCTGCTGGATCAATGGCGGCGTCACTCTGAATCCCCTCTACTGGCCAGCCCGCCATGAAGAGACGGTGCTTGCGACTTCCGTTTATAAGTTCCATCCGGATTTCGCTGGCAAGGTTAACGTGTGGTACGGCGATCCAACGATCCACCACGGTACGGCTACTCTTGAAGGAGGTGACGTCATGCCGATCGGTAATAATACAGTGTTAATTGGCATGAGCGAGCGCACCTCTTACCAGGCGATAGCGCAGCTTGCTCAAGCGCTCTTTGCGGATCAGCATTCGGGTATTGAGAGGGTGATGATTGCCGCCATGCCGAAGCAGCGAGCCGCGATGCATCTTGATACCGTCTTTACCTTTTGCGACCGGGACCTCGTCACGCTTTATCCACCTATTGTTAATCAAATTAAAACATTTTCATTGCGCCCTGATGAAAGATCGCCCTACGGAATACGCTTAACCAAGGATGAAGATAATTTTGTAGACGCGGTAGCCAGCGCGCTTAATCTCAAAAAATTAAGAGTCGTGGAAACAGCCGGTAATGACTACGACATGGAGCGTCAGCAGTGGGATAGCGGCGCGAATATGGTTGCGCTGGAACCTGGTGTTGTCGTGGCCTATGACCGCAACACCAAGACCAACGCACAACTCCGTAAAAGCGGGATTGAGGTGATAACCATTGTTGGTAGCGAGTTAGGTCGCGGTCGCGGTGGTGGTCACTGCATGACCTGTCCGATTATCCGGGACTCAGTTGATTATTAATAGCAAAGCGAAACAAATTTGCAGCTCGCAGGAGGCGGATAGCATTTTGGAAAAGGAAAAATAGTCTCGTGGTGAACAGTACAGGAACAAGGATATTTATCTGGTTCCTGTACCGTTCCATTAATCGGGATAATTTTGAAGTTATCCTTGTTAATTACTGCATGGCCTACTGCTTCAAAAACTGGCGCTACGCATAGCGTTATTTAAAATAAACAGATTACGCCCCATCCACGAATCACCTCTTGTATTATCCGACAATGGGAAACCGGTCGATGATAACGCCATGTCGCGTCAGAGCATCTCTTTTAGATAGGTAGCTTACATACCCGACCGCGTTTCCTGTTAGCGTCCCGAGAATGATCTATTTATTACGAAAAATCCCGTTATCGATATAGATGCTTGGGTCAGGATAGATTTCCCTGGAGCCGATCCCCGCATATCCAGTCCTCCAGCGGGCAGCAACATGCTGCGAATGATACAAGCAGATTCTAAATATATTTATATTCCACACTTACAAACATAAACACAGACTGAAATACACCACCCTCTGGTAATGCTAATATCAATCCAACATTGATGAATAACGCTGGAATAGTCTAAAAGACTGAACGGGAGTGCTTTATGGAAAAATCGTCTCAGAAACCCTTTTGTGCAAAACAATGGTCACAGAGACCTGAATTACAGGACCCTCAACAAAAACGCTTTGATCAACTATGGACACGCCGCAAGGTTGCGGGAGAGACAAAAAGAACATGAAAAAGGTGCGAAGCTGGCGTACATGGTAGTTCTGCACAAGACGGTAAAACGGTCCCTGAATTTTTGAGTAAACTCACAATATAATGACTTCGTCTGCCGCATTGACGAGAGAATATACTCTCAACTATAGCGTGAGAACTGCGGGCACGAAAATCATCCGATGAATATAGGGAGGGAATTGTATTCTTATCTAGTTTACTAGCAGAATATATCCCCTCCTTTTTTAAGCGGGTTAATTGTCAAAAGGATAAGCAGCAGAAGAGTAACGTGTAACATAATATTTTTTTAAAATGATACTGTGATCCAGGTAATAGTTCTTTCATATACTCCGCCTTCTGCCCTTGCCTCCGGCATCATAAATGCAACAATGCAAAAACATTATTATTACAAGGGATGCGCGATGAATACGGCAAATCGTGGGCAGAATTACCAGCATTGGTTAGCAAAAATCAATCAGGTCTGCGGGCAGTTCGCCGCCCGTCCGCTGGATGATCATTTCCACGGTGAGATCGACGCCAGCTATGCCGGCGACCTGAAAGTCAGCACGGTGACCGCCCGCGGCATCAACCTCTACCGTACCCGACATGAGATCCAGCGCGATAATGACGCCTGGTTTTATACCGTCTTCCAGCTCGCGGGCCAGGCGACGATCGAGCAGGATGGCCGCCAGGCGATGCTGGAGAGCGGCGATATCACCCTGATTGATGCGTCTCGTCCATGCTCGATTATCTGGCAGCAAACCTCGCGCCAGGCCTCCCTGCTGCTGCCAAGATCGCTGCTGGAGCAGCAGCTGCGCGGCAGTGAAATCAGCATCGCTACGCGGCTGGCGAAAAGCCTGCCGATGGTCCAGCTCAGCCAGCGCCTGCTGCATGAAAGCATGAACAGCCCTGAACTCTCGGCCAGCGAAAGCAAAGCGGCGCTGGAGGCCATCGTCTGCCTGCTGCGTCCGATGCTGCATCATCAGGAAGCCCAGCCGTCCCGGCGCGATAAGCAGTTTCAGAAAATCATGGCGTTAATCGATGAGTCGATTCAGGCGGAACATCTGCGCCCGGAGTGGCTGGCCAGCGAAACCGGCATGTCGGTGCGCAGTCTTTACCGGCTGTTTGCTGAAAAAGGGCTGGTGGTGGCGCAATATATTAAGAATCGTCGGCTCGATTTGTGCGCCCGCGCGCTGCAAAGCGCCCATGATGATGAAAAGCTCGCGGGGATTGGCTACAGCTGGGGGTTCAGCGATCATAGCCATTTCTCCACCGCCTTTAAGCAGCGTTTCGGCGTCTCGCCGGGAGAGTATCGCAAGCGCTGCCGATAGCTATTTTTTCAGCCATTTGCCGTTAAGGCCCTTCACGTACTCGCCCGGCTGCGCCCTGGCGACCAGCTTCTGCCCGGCCATTTTCGCCACCTGATCCACCGGTAGATTATTGTCATCCGCCAGTTGCTGATAGCTGTCGCTGCGGGCGGCGTTGATCTGCTTCACCAGTTCAAGGGTTTCTTTATCTTGACGCAGCGGTTCAAGATAGCCATTGAGGGTTTCGCCGACCCGCCCCTGCTGGCGAGCTTCATTGAGGGTCAGGGCCAGCGCCTGAGCGCTGAACAGCACCAGCGCCAGCGTCGTGGTTATCAGTCGTATTCTCATCATCGCCTCAGAACAGATCGCTACGCGATTTGAGCAGATTCTCAACGTCTTTATCCAGCTTGATATGAATTTCATGCTCAATTTTGACATTCATATTGATGGTGATCGGCTCTTTCGATGCCGCGATTTCAATACGCGGCGTACAGCCCGCCAGCAGCGCGGTGGCCAGAAAAGCGGCGAATAGTTTGATCATTATTGTTGTTCCTTACAGGTATGACTGTCCTGACAGCGCGGCGCGGGCAGCCTGGCGTTCTGCTCCAGCCACGCCTGCAGATTGTCGCCGAAACGCAAGCTGCGCCACAGGTCAAAAATATTCTCTTCATGGGAGTAGTTTAAGTGCACCGTATTACTTTTGCCCTCTACCCGGCTGGTACCGCTAATCGTTGCCTTCAGCGTCAGTACGCCGAGGTTATCGAGGTTGATCCGCGTCCACGATCTGGCCACCTCCATATAGCGCAGCCAGTTAATGGCCGCCCCGGCGGAGACGTTGTCGGCCACCAGCGCGTCCGCGGTGTCTTTATCGAGGCGCATCGTCATCGGCCCCGGATTGCTGAACCAGCCGTCTTTGATAATCCATTTATCGTTATCCAGCCACAGCGGCAGCGCGCCGTTAAACGGGCCAGAGACGGCGAACTGTTTCACTTTAATCGCGCTCACTAATTCGCTGCTGGAGATGTTTTGCAGACGCAGCAGCGCCGGGTCATGCTGCGGCATCCTCAACTGCTGCATGGTCAGCTTGCCGCCGAGAATATCGACGCTGACGTTGCTCAACTGTAAAGGCGCGTCGTCACTCCAGGGCCAGGCGCCCTGGAGATCCGCCGTCAGATTGCGCGCGGTGAACTGGTTGACGACTTCCCCAATGCGCAACGATACCGGATGGCGAGTGCCAAGCTGCCAGGTGCCGTCGCTAAAGCGGAACGGCAGCACAAAATCGACGCCATTGATCTGGTTATCCGGCATCCAGGCGCTGCCGCCCTTGAGCACACCGTGACCGCCCGCCTCGAAGCCCTGCCCGGCTGCGGCGGAGAATGCCACCTGCGCGTAAAGCGTTCCCTCACGCAGGTTCATCTTCCACTCCGGCGGCAACAGCGGCTGGAAAACGGTCAGCGACTGTTTTGGCCACCATGCCTCGCCGCGCAGACGTTCGCCGTCCCAGCGCCCGGTAACGCGCACGGGGCCAATTTTTTGCGCATGCAGGGAGCCGTTGAACTGGAACCAGGTCGGATCGCGGCCGTCGATATTAAATTTCAGCGTCGACGGCGGCAGTTCGCTGCCGCCGCTGAAGGTGGTTTTCCCGGCATCCAGCGATAGCGCGCCGGTCAGTTTGGGATGCTGCTCATCGCGCAGCCAGTGGATCGGTTTTTCCAGGGTCAGACGCGGCGCGCTCACCAGCATGGAACCGTACTGCAGCTTATCGAACCCGGTCGACAGGCTGTTGAGCACGATGGTGCTGTCGGCCCATTCGCCCGCGCCTTTCACATCCCAGCGCGCCTGCATTGGGGTGAAATGGCCCTCGCCCCAGTAGCGCCACTGCCAGCGGCCATGGTCGGGCATAAAGTTGTCGGCCTGGCCGTCAAGATGCAGGGTAAAATCGCCCATCTCCTGTTCATGGGCGCGTAAAATAGCCTGCAGGCGGCCATCAACGCCCTGCTCCGTCACTTTGACGCCCGCCAGCGGCCAGCGGATTTCATCGATATTCAACGAATCGATGACCCGCCCGCGCGAACGCAGCAGCGCGCCGGGGTGAAAGTTGAGCACCGGCGCGGTAAGCGGCCCGCTCAGCTGCGCGGGCAGTTTGGCGTAAAAAATCAGATCGCCGAGCTTAGCCTCGCCGGTCAGCTGTAGCGGCATGTCGCTGCTGTCCATGCTCAGCTTGCCGGGGCCGATATTCAGCACGGCGTTGCCCTTCCCGGCCTGGCCCTGAGTGAGCACGTTAAGTCGCCCGCTGACCTGCATCTGCTCGGTGCCCTGCTGCCAGTTGCCCAGCGAAAGCGCGACGCGGCCGCTCAACGCGTTGCCCGCGTATTCGGTGTGCCAGCGGCCATCGCTGATGGTGATACGATCCGGAGCGATTTCCCACGGCAGGTCAAGCATCGGCTCCACCTCACCGCGCGGCGTGACCAGCAGTTGCCCGCGGTTCTCTTGCCACTCCAGTTCGGCATCGACCAGGCCGGGAGTTTGTGGAAATTCAAAGGTGCTGAACAGGTGGCCATCGACCGGCAAGCCGTCCGGCACCAGCGGCATCTGAAACTCACCCACCAGCTTCACCGGCGCCTGGTCTTCCACCAGACGCGCGGAGAAGTCGCTGACCGTCAGCGCCTGGCCGCGCAGTCGCGCCTGGAAGGTGACCTCTTTCCCGGCATAGCCGATATCCTGCTGCTGCGGCGTGAGCGACATCACCAGCCGCCCCTGCCATTTGTCCCACGGCGACAGGCGCAGGTTGTCAATCGTCAGCCAGCTATAAGGGAGCATTGATTGCCATTCGGCGAGGGTTTTCGGCGCCCCCGGCGCGGCTTCGCTTTCCGGCAGCTTGTTCAGACAGGCGCTGTTAATATCCAGCTCGCCGATATGTAAACGCCAGCGGCTGGGACGCGAAAGCGAGGCATCGGTGACGCGCGCGATTTCGCAGTCGCCGACCAGGTAGCGGAGATCCGGAATGCGCAGCGCAGAGCGCGTCAGGCGCGGGCTTTCATTGAGGGAGATTCGGGTTCCCGCAGGTAGCCAGATACCTGCCAGCGTGGGCACCCAGTGGGTGAGCGTCAATAGCAAAGCCAGCGGTAGCAGCACGAGGGCTAATAATAGCGCGATGGCGGCTTTATATTTACCCTTCATGGGCAGCTAATATCCTGATTCGAAATGAGTAAAAGCCGAGAGGCCGTTATTGTGGCACGTTCGACCTGTGAGTTAAAGTTTCCATCCCGTTTAAGCGTAGTCGTCGCCATGTGATTCTCCAGCGGGTCATTTAGCCGGGGTTTAGTTTTCTCCTGCGACACTGCTTTATACCTGTGAACGTAAACGGATGAGGCTGTGGACTTAATTATCTCGCTGATGGAATACGCTCAGGGCCGCTATTCATTGGTTTTGCTGATGGTTTTCCTGCTGACGTTCGCTAAATCCTGCGCCGTCATCTCTCTGCTGATCCCGGGCACCTCGGGGCTGCTGCTGTTCGGCGCGCTGGCATCGGCCAGCCCGGGGCATTTCCTGTTAATGTGGATGAGCGCCAGCCTCGGCGCTATCGGCGGATTCTGGCTCTCATGGCTGACGGGCCGCCGCTATCGGCGCCATCTGTATCGTATCCGCTGGCTCAATGCCGAGCGCCTCGCTCGCGGCCAGCTGTTTCTGCGCCGCCACGGCGCGTGGGCGCTCTTTTTTAGCCGCTTTCTTTCTCCGCTGCGCGCCACCGTGCCGCTGGTAACCGGCGCCAGCGGCACCTCTTTCTGGCATTTTCAGCTCGCCAACGTCAGCTCCGGTCTGCTCTGGCCGCTGATCCTGCTGGCGCCAGGGGCGTTAAGCCTCAGCTTTTGATGAAAGGTATTGTCTTTTAAAGAGATTTCTTAACACCGCGATATGCTCTAGAATTATTACTATAACCTGCTGATTAAACTAGTTTTTAACATTTGTAAGATTATTTTAATTATGCTACCGTGACGGTATTATCACTGGAGAAAAGTCTTATGAAAATCGCTGTGTATAGTACAAAACAGTACGACAAGAAGTATCTGCAGCATGTTAATGATGCATATGGCTTTGAACTGGAATTTTTTGATTTCCTGCTAACCGAAAAGACCGCCAAAACCGCCAACGGCTGCGAAGCGGTATGCATTTTCGTGAACGATGACGGTAGCCGCCCGGTACTTGAAGAACTGAAAGCCCACGGCGTGAAGTACATCGCGCTGCGCTGCGCCGGGTTCAACAACGTTGACCTCGATGCCGCCAAAGAGCTGGGCCTGCGCGTGGTGCGCGTCCCGGCCTACTCGCCGGAAGCGGTCGCTGAACACGCTATCGGCATGATGATGTCGCTGAACCGCCGCATTCACCGCGCCTATCAGCGTACCCGCGACGCTAACTTCTCTCTGGAAGGGCTGACCGGTTTCACCATGCACGGCAAAACCGCCGGCGTTATCGGCACCGGGAAAATCGGCGTCGCCGCGCTGCGCATTCTTAAAGGCTTCGGTATGCGCCTGCTGGCGTTTGATCCTTACCCAAGCGCCGCCGCGCTGGATATGGGCGTGGAGTATGTCGATCTTGAAACGCTGTACAGAGAGTCCGATGTTATCTCCCTGCACTGTCCGCTGACCGATGAAAACTACCATTTGCTGAACCATGCCGCGTTCGAGCGAATGAAAGACGGGGTGATGATCATCAATACCAGCCGTGGCGCGCTCATCGATTCGCAGGCGGCGATCGACGCCCTGAAGCACCAGAAAATTGGCGCGCTGGGGATGGACGTGTATGAGAACGAACGCGATCTTTTCTTTGAAGACAAGTCTAATGACGTGATTCAGGACGATGTGTTCCGTCGCCTCTCCGCCTGCCACAACGTCCTGTTTACCGGTCACCAGGCGTTTCTGACCGCGGAAGCGTTGATCAGCATTTCGCAAACCACCCTCGACAATCTGCGTCAGGTGGCTGCTGGCGACGCCTGCCCTAACGCGCTGGTCTGATATTCCTTTCCCTTTTGTGCTCCCCCATGGCGGGGGGCACATTCAGATAATCCTCACAGAAATCGCCTGCGATAAAGTTACAATCCCCTTCATTTATTAATACGATAAATATTTATGGAGATTAAATGAACAAGTATGCTGCGCTGCTGGCGGTGGGAATGTTGCTATCGGGCTGCGTTTATAACAGCAAGGTTTCGACCAGGGCGGAACAGCTTCAGCACCATCGGTTTGTGCTGACCAGCGTTAACGGGCAGCCGCTGAATGCCGCGGACAAGCCGCAGGAGCTGAGCTTCGGCGAAAAGATGCCTATTACGGGCAAGATGTATGTTTCAGGCAATATGTGCAACCGCTTCAGCGGCACGGGCAAAGTTTCCGACGGCGAGCTGAAGGTTGAAGAGCTGGCGATGACCCGCATGCTCTGCACGGACCCGCAGCTGAATACGCTGGACGCCACGCTGAGCAAAATGCTGCGCGAAGGCGCGCAGGTCGACCTGACGGAAACGCAGCTGACGCTGGCGACCGCCGACCAGACGCTGGTATATAAGCTCGCCGACCTGATGAATTAATAGTTACCGCAGCTTCCGCCTGCCAGCGCCTGCTCGCTGCAGCGCTTGCCGTTCGGCAAGGCGCACATGCCGATAGCGGAGCCATCAAGCTGGCGGGCTACCGATAATGAGCCGCCAACCATGGCGCAGTTTGCCTGGCCGGAGCTGCTCATCGCGGCGCGCATCCCGGGCGACACGTGCGCCGCCGTCGCCTGCTGAACAGGCTCATCATGACTACTACACGCCGACAGTAACAGCGCAGCACATCCCACTAAAAACGCAGCTCGCATCTTCTCTCCCCCTCAGATACATCTTAAAATGAACAAGCCTAAGGATAATAGGCAGCTCAGCGCGCCGCGTCGAGAGGCGAAGTACGTATTTATGCGCTGTATTAACATTTATTAGCAAATTTTTTTGGCGTCAGAAGCCTCTCATCATGAGCACATTCATCTCTGTACGACTGAAAAGCATCATAATGAGGCAATAGTTGCCCGACAGTAAAAGATGTAGTGCTTTGTTGTGCATGATTATTTCCTGTGCGCTCAATCTTAGCGTCTTCGACTCACTGGTGAGCATCCAAATCACTGTCATTCCTATCAGCGACAACCTTCAGAGCTGACTAACTCTAAGCGGCTGGTATTCGTCACAGTCAAACATAAAAAAGCCAGCAGGGAATGTGCTGGCAGTACTTCAAATATGAAAGTTATTGAATACCGTATTTCTTTTCAGTCACGAATTTTGGCTCTTGCCAATTGAGACCTTTTTTGACAAGCATTTTTTCGCCCCATTCGACCATTCCTTTTTGACGCATCTGTTCAAAGGTCCTCATAAACTCCCCACTTTCTATTACTGAAAACTTATAACGACTGAAAAAACGATCCATTTGAGGATAACCAAAGCCATTCTCACTCCTTGTTAAGAAGAGAATAATATCCTCGAGCGTTTGCTCTGCTACTATACGTTCAAAATCAATCACTTTACCCCCCTTAATTCTTGTTCTTCTGCTGCTTTCAGCGCTTCTGGTGTATATAAAAGAGTTTCGCTATTACCTAATTTATAGTCCTCCAGAGTGGCTGTATGTGTATTATTCCATACCTCAGCCTCATTAGCTGGGAGAGCACTATCTTTAATTCCAAGCTGTCTGTAACGCTCCAGTTCTCTGATCTCATGCGTGTAGTATCTCTTATCGGTATCAGTAGCCTGTAGCTCACCTTTTAGGATTTTTTCTAGCCTGGCAATCATCACTTTATTAGCATCTGACTCAGCAAACCGACCTGTATGTAGTTTCACTTTATCAATGCCTGCACGGTCAATGGTTGCCGCCTTCCAGTCCAGATTCTCAACGGGGCCGCCTGCCTTTTCGGTGTTGTACGGACGATGACTGTATTCCCCTTTAGCATTGGTCTCGCCATAAGGCCCGTTCAGCATCACATAGATCGGCTCAACGCCGGTTCCTGTCGCATCAGGTTGCCAGTAGATGAAGTCCTGCAGCGGCGGTAGGTCTGCGACCGGGAACGTGGTCGTAACAATACTGTCCGCCTGCTTCACCTCCGTTCCAGTATGTACCGGGGTCACCGGTACCGGCGTACTGTTACCGGTGTGAGGCGGGGCTGCGGGCCCGACCGGCACTGGATTCACCAGGATGGTCCGCGACGGGGCGCCCGCCACGGCTGGTACAGTAATTTTATCAAGCCCTGTGGTCTTGTCACGCACGCCACTCAGTACCGGTACAGTGGCGGACACGCTGCCGGAACCGGTTTTCACCAGCATCACCGACTGTCGTTCGTTATCCTCCGTGGTAATAAATCCGCGTACCGGCAGGTCAACCATTTTCATCCCTGGTTCGATATTCACCTTACCGGCCGTAAACAGGCGGGCCTGGGCAGCCATCATATCAATATCACGTCCAGGGACTTTACTATCATTACCGCCTCCTGCGGGTGGTGAGAAAAATATTGTCGATGCCGCAGCTACCATGGGACCAGCGGTACTGGCAGTGGCGATTTCAGCCACCCCGACAGCTCCCCGCCATAGTGCGCTTGCTATCGAACCCGCCCACTCGCTGAGCGCAGTAACGACCCCCTTACCTACACCGGACAGCTGTATCCCGGACGGTGCTCTGTTAAGGACCGTTGCTACGGCTGCCGCCAGTTGAGCATTTGCATATTTCACCATTTCCGGTGTGTAAACAGGCGTGTCCTGAATTCCAACTTTGTCAAATAGGGTCTTACGAGCTTCCTCTGCTTTATGAGCCTCTTCTGCTTTACGGGCCTCGTCTGCAATCTCGTCTTTGATTCTCTTCCATGTTTTAAATGCTTCAGTCAGAGACTTAACTTCTACCTTTTCCTTTCTGAAACCCGTACGGTCGTTTCCTTTTCCTCCACCGTTAATTTCGAATATCACAATGACTTCAGTCATGATTCTTTCATTATCAACCCAGAATCCTTTGGGGATATCCCCCTGCATGACAGAGGCGTAGGCTGCAAGTGACGTCTTGTTTTCAGCCAGATTTTCTGCACTGCCATTATTGCCGCCCGGCGTGCTATCGAAATCCCCGATTTTATGTCCGGTATCAAAACTGCCAAAGGAATGAGGGCCATCAGTGCCAGTGATGGTAATAATTCCACGCAGACCAAGTGCGAAAGTTTGATCAACCGTTAAACCATCGATTCCAATAGTCAGCATACCGCTTTGCGAAAGCTCACTGGTAAAAAGGTGCGCGTTCGGATTAATCGCTTTTGCCCCTTTAATTAAATCCGCCAGTCTCTGGCGCACTTTTGGGTCGCTTTTTACGGCAGCAATCTGTTTATCTGCCGCGGATAATGGGGCCGTATTCGAGTCATGATTACCTGAATTACCGTTATTGCTCCCCCCCGGAGTCGAATTATCACTCTGTTCATTAAGATTATCGCTACTGCCACCTTTATATTCCCCGGCAATAGGCCCCGGACCATTTAGTTCAGTTGTCATAGTGTTCAGCCTTAATCGGTTTTTTCACCGAGGAGGTAACCCGAAGGCCCGTCCCGTTTTCTTCAGCGGGCAGACGGAAATTCTTCGTCACCGGCGGCGCATCATTATTATCAAACTCTTCCATGAATCAGCCCTCCCGGCCTACACGTTCTTCAAGCGCTGCAAGACGTTGCTCAAATGACTGTCTCGCTTCCTGCTCCTGAATCAACGCCTGATGTTCTTCTTTAAGCGCTTCAACAAGCAGGGCTACTACCCCGTTAATATTTAGGCTGAGGGCATCCTTCAGCACACGGCCATCGTTTAAAATCACTTCAGTCCGAGAGACGGTTTGAGGTAGAACAGCCTCCACCTCTTGCGCGATAACGCCAGCTTCGCTAACCCCCTGCTTCAGGTAGGTGTAACCACTGATGCGATTCAGTTTTTCAAACGCATTATCGATTTTTTCAACCTGGGTTTTCATACGTGCGTCAGAACTGCTGTGCCAGGCGCCATTAGTATAGGCATGACCATCATTACGGAACTCATACCAGCCCTGCGCGCCACCGTTGGCCACATGTAGGCCGAGAAAATGATGCTGGCCAATACGTTCCGAGTGATAGAGGTCTGCGGATAAATCTCCTGCCCCCTGAATGCATAAACCGTTCGTTATTCTGGCTGCGTTGTTATCTATCTGGCGATAACCTTTCGCGACAAACCATCCGTCTGGATTGCGTTTAACATACTGACCCGCATCAAGTTCATTGTTAGGACGGACGCGAAGCTCATTCCACTTACCATGCCAGTCACGGTATGAAAGCAAACCGTAATCATCATGACCGGCGTTAACCCGAGCCCCCATAAGCATTCTTGTAACGACGCTGCCAGTCTTGAAATCGGTATACATAGGGGCGGAGTCATAGGTTTGACCGTTAATAAGCGCATCTGGCCCGGTCAATGTGGTAAAAACTCCCGCATTGTGAGAAACCATGGCCCCACCTGAAATATCCACACCATTACGAAGAGCAACACGGCCGTTTTTGAGGTTAAAGGATAATGGGCGAAGAGTATTCCATTGCCCGTCTTGCGCCTGCCCTTCCGGGGTGACGAGGGTGTGAAAATCATTCCCGTCATTGCGCAAGATGACTCCCGTTTTGCTACCTGCCAGGCGGAACGCGTTCTGCGATTTAGAAACGACCTCACCATCTGTCACCACACGTTTACGCAATGTAGTCAATGATTTCATTTCTAAAATATCGTCGTTAACGCCATTTAAAACTTGCGCATTACTTTTTTGGTCAACCATTTCTATATTCCTTATCGATGATTTAATTACTTACTGTATAAATAGCTGAATATATTTATCCAGCACTTCCACTTGGATTACTCCATTAACACCTGATTGCAATTCATTTAATTAATTACCCGTCACGCTCATTCCAGAAAACATTGAGAGGGATAAATCATTAGATGTATACACATTCAATTTCTCCAGATTTCGATTACTGAAATGATTAAATTAATAAAGTAGAAACTACATAGATACTCGCGTTCGCAACCAGCCATAGATAAACGATTCATTGGCATCATTTCTTTCAGCCAGCTCCAGATAATACTGCCCTTGACTACAGTTTAATGCCCGTAACAGTACAAGCTCTCCTTCGTTTCCTCTGCGAATAAGATAATGGCTCAAGGCATTTAAAGTTCTGTGCCCCATTACACCATCGGTCATAAGATCCGGATAAAGTGCCCCACGATGATTAAACGCATTTAACCAGCGTTGAAGCCATTTACCGGGTAGAACAGGCCCCATATTAACCCCGGCATCACACAGTTTTTCAGCGATCGCGGTAGATATTTCAGCAACATGATCGAACCGGGGCGCAATCCAGTAGTCAGCGTTGAGAATATCCAGCGCCTGCTGGCGCGTCAGTTTTTGCATATCGCCATCATAACCATGAGCCCGCGCGGTGACTTGAGTAATCCCCCAGTTTGTCGGCCCACCTCTATCATCAGCATGATTTACATAACCGCCCTCCTTTTCCAGAATGGCATTAAAAATCTCATCTTTATTCATCTATTCCTCATTTATCGATTAAATGCGCGATATTCCCTCTCACCAGGAACACGGCAATAAAGACAAAAAAATTCACGGTAACAACCAACCAGTGGGTCGAGGTATACAAGCCGAAGAGATAACGAAACGGTATGCTGGCATAAGTGATGACCAGCAAATATGCCGTATACGATATCCATGGTCGATATCTTCGGTGCCGGACGCGCCGATAAAACATCAAGCTTAGGGTAATAAAAGCGCAGAGCGTTGCGTTTACCAGCGCGGGAAGATCATTTTCCATTCGGGCACCCACTGTTGTTGCGAGTGAGTATTTTATACAGGTCGCTGAGATCCTGATTATTCAAAAAGGTAAGTATCTTAATAATCAGCGCCGATATCAGTACGGCACCTAACGCATCTAACGGTCTATCACTATATCCTGTCCAGATAGCCAACTTTGTCCCAATTAGCCCGGCGCCCAGGACACCAACAATGAAGGACGTCATAAAATAGGCCACCAGTCTAAAACGCGTTATATTAACCGCCGTCGCCACATAAAATACCGCGCCAGCAAACGCGCCAAATACAACGCCATAATCAATACCTGTCACCAGGCCAAACATACCGGCGCCCATTAATCCACCCGCAATAATTATCGACGTACCGGAAACAGGATCGGACATATACCCTCCCTTCTTTCACTATGAGTAATGATGGTAAATAACGAAGCGCAGGGTCATTTTGCCTGGCACTGAGGCGTTACCTCGCCGTTACTTTCTTTCTTCTTTGCAAACCAAGCGCATAAATTGCCCTCTGACAGAGATAGCTGCTTGGCTCTATATAATCGTGTGCAAACTCGTGCTGATAAATAACGGTCGCTCGCACAATCTGTCGTTTATATTCCTCGCGCTGCCAGAAAATATCCTGCGCAACAAATTTAATCGGCAATGCATCCTCAATACGGCTGGGCGTGTGGTGTCCTCCCTTTGCCTGAATCTGAGCGCGGGAAGGCGTGGGCCGGTGGATGAGATCGGAACTGAGGGTTTGCGGATTTTGTAAGTGGGCGCGCTGCGCGCGGCGTCGGCCGGCGGCGGAGCTATTAAACGCGGTTTTACGGGACATTGCGGTCTCCTTTAATGAGCTTTGGCGGTATGTACCCTTAATGGCTATACCCCAAAGCACATTGCGTCATGGCGCTGGCCTTTCAGCCACGTAGATTCCGTACGGAATCGTTGTATTTCATCATCAAGATGGTGCTGTACATCAGGTTGATGAAAAAAGAATACCTTAAGGTAACTTAAAAATAAATACCCATAGGTATACTTTATGGCGAATAAATCGCAATCCATTGAAAAATGAGAGATATTTTTTAACCTGTTGCCCAGCGACACCATTAAGAGCCGGAAAGGCCGAGGAAGCGCGCTGAACGGGGTGTGGCAGGGTTATGCGGGAAAAGACGCAAGTATACCCGGCTTACACGCGGCATACCGGGTTAAAACTTATCGGCTGAACTCAGTACGAATGGCGACCTGCGTGGCAATGCACGCCTTTAAACGAAGCGTTTAACGCTGTGGCTATAAATCACGCGACCAATGATCTTCAGATACTGTTCATGGCTCTCGCCAATCGTCCAGTCTGCATATTTACTGTTATCCGAGTGAACAAGCAGGCCATCCGCCGTGAACTGAAGGCGCTTCACCAGCACCGCGCCTTTAAAGGAAAAGACGTAAATGCCGTCGCCTTCAAAGTAGTCTTTCGAGACATCGACAAAAATGTAGTCACCGGTCTCAATGGTGCCGGACATGCTATCGCCGGATACGGTGATCACCTTGATATGCTCTGCGGGCCTGTTACCAAAAAGCCGCAGCGCGCCGGCAGAGTCATAGGTGATACTGCTGACCGTTTCATCAACCTCGCTGGAGACAATGCAGCCCGGCCCGGCGCTGGCCTGGGCATCCAGAACCTCAATGACATATGGCATCTGTGGCGAATCCTCTACCGGTTCTCGCTCAATATCAATATTCCCGGTGATACCGTCCATCCATCCGCGGGGAAGATTGAACGAAGATTCAATAAGTTCGACCATCTCGTCAGCTATCCTTTTCTTTTGCTTTTTGCCTTCGGGGTAGAGCATTCTTGAGACGTAAGAAGGCTCCCGGCCAAGGGTTCGGGCCACATCAACGGCTTTGCCGCCGCATAAATTATCGCGGATATAGAGCAAGCGCTGCCGTCTGATTTCGTATTTATCCATCGCAAAGACTCTAACGCCATTTACCATCAGGTATCTAAATATAGCAAAACCCAATTAAATTACCTATAGGTAATAAAAAACGGTCTGCTGCGGCTCCTTCGTCGCAGCGGAACCGCAACACTGCTACTTATGGAAAAATGACGCCATTGATTTTGGTGTAGGGTGTCGTTCATACGTGGACACCTATGTAATACGTTGAATTAATTTATCTGAACTATGGATTTTGTCGCTACTGGAGATCAAAAAATCATGTTCCTCCGGGGTCTATACTTAGACAGTAATTCGCAAACCCGGTCCCCCTGCCGGTAACCATGCAGGGAGAAACGAACTTTTACGCTACCGGTGAAATCGCGCCGATAGCGGTTGCGCAGAATGCAGAATAGATAAGCGAGTGCTCAGAAGGTATCAATGGGCATAAAAACATTTTTTATCAAACATTTAGCAATGTGAGTATTGATATGATCACTATCGACGGTAATGGCGCGGTTGCTTCAGTCGCGTTTCGCACCAGTGAAGTTATCGCCATCTACCCGATTACGCCCAGCTCCACCATGGCGGAGCAGGCGGACGCCTGGGCCGGCAACGGGCTGAAGAACGTCTGGGGCGATGTTCCCCGCGTCGTCGAAATGCAGTCGGAAGCCGGGGCCATTGGCGCCGTACACGGCGCGCTGCAAACCGGCGCTCTCTCGACCTCTTTTACTTCATCGCAGGGTTTACTGCTGATGATCCCGACGCTGTACAAACTCGCCGGTCAGCTGATGCCGTTTGTGCTGCACGTCGCCGCGCGCACCGTGGCAACCCACGCGCTCTCTATCTTTGGCGATCACTCGGACGTCATGGCCGTGCGCCAGACCGGCTGCGCGATGCTTTGCGCCAGCAGCGTCCAGGAAGCGCAGGATTTTGCGCTGATTTCGCATATCGCCACGCTGCAAAGCCGGGTGCCATTTATACATTTCTTCGATGGTTTCCGCACCTCGCACGAAATCAACAAAATCGCCCCGCTGGCGGACGATACCCTTCTCAGCCTGCTGCCGCAGGATAAAATCGATGAACATCGCCAGCGCGCCCTGAATCCCGAACATCCGGTAATCCGCGGAACCTCAGCTAATCCGGACACCTACTTCCAGTCGCGTGAAGCGACTAACCCATGGTACGACGCGGTTTACGAACACGTTGAAACGGCGATGAACGATTTTGCCGCCGCCACCGGGCGTCAGTACAAACCGTTTGAGTTCTACGGACATCCGCAGGCCGAGCGCGTTATCGTGATTATGGGCTCCGCAATCGGCACCTGTGAGGAAGTGGTTGATGAACTGCTGAGCCGCGGAGAAAAAGTCGGCGTGCTGAAAGTTCGCCTTTACCGGCCCTTCTCCGCCGCGCACCTGCTGGACGTTCTGCCGGAAAGCGCCCGCGCCGTGGCGGTCCTCGATCGCACCAAAGAACCGGGCGCCCTGGCTGAACCGCTGTATCTCGACGTGATGACCGCGCTGGCGGAAGCCTTTAACCGCGGCGAGCGGGAAACGCTGCCGCGTACCATTGGCGGCCGCTACGGTCTCTCATCAAAAGAGTTCGGACCGGAGTGCGTGCTGGCGATTTTCAACGAACTGAGCGCCGCCAAACCCAAGCCGCGCTTTACCGTTGGCATCTACGATGACGTCACCAACCTTTCCCTGCCGCTGGTAGAAAATACCCTACCGTCGGAGGCGAAGCTGGAAGCCCTGTTCTACGGCCTCGGCAGCGACGGCAGCGTCTCGGCCACCAAAAACAATATCAAGATTATCGGTAACTCGACGCCATGGTTCTCGCAGGGCTATTTCGTCTATGACTCGAAAAAAGCCGGCGGCCTGACGGTCTCTCACCTGCGCGTCAGCGAGAAGCCGATTCGTTCTTCCTATCTTATTTCGCAGGCCGATTTCGTCGGCTGCCACCAGCTACAGTTTATCGACAAGTATCAGATGGTTGAGCGCCTGAAGCCCGGCGGTATTTTCCTGCTCAATACCCCATACAGCGCCGAAGAAGTCTGGTCGCGCCTGCCGCAGGAAGTCCAGGCCACGCTGAATCAGAAAAAAGCGCGGTTTTATATCGTTAACGCGGCCAAAATCGCCCGCGAGTGCAGCCTTGGCGCGCGCATCAACACCGTTATGCAGATGGCGTTTTTCCATCTGACGCAGATCCTGCCGGGCGATAGCGCGCTGGCGGAACTGCAGGGCGCGATTGCGAAAAGCTACAGCAGTAAAGGCCAGGAACTGGTCGAACGCAACTGGCAGGCGCTGGCCCTGGCCCGCGAGTCGCTGGCGGAAGTGCCGTTACAGCAGGTCGATGCCAACAGCCCGAACCGCCCGCCGGTCGTCTCCGACGCCGCGCCGGATTTCGTCAAAACCGTGACCGCCGCCATGCTGGCCGGACTCGGCGATGCGCTGCCGGTTTCCGCCCTGCCGCCGGACGGTACCTGGCCAATGGGCACCACCCGCTGGGAAAAACGCAATATCGCTGAAGAGATCCCTATCTGGAAGGAAGAGCTTTGCACCCAGTGCAACCACTGCGTTGCCGCCTGCCCGCACTCGGCAATCCGCGCGAAAGTGGTCTCCCCGGACGCGATGGAAAGCGCCCCGTCCAGTCTGCACTCCCTGGACGTTAAATCCCGCGATATGCGCGGCCAGAAATACGTTCTGCAGGTCGCGCCGGAAGATTGCACCGGCTGTAATCTGTGCGTCGAGGTTTGTCCGGCAAAAGATCGGCAGAACCCGGAGATCAAGGCCATCAATATGATGTCGCGCCTTGAACATGTCGAAGAAGAGAAAGTGAACTATGACTACTTCCTTAATCTGCCGGAAATGGACCGCAGCAAGCTGGAACGTATCGATATCCGCACTTCGCAGCTGATCAGTCCGCTGTTCGAATACTCCGGCGCCTGCTCCGGCTGCGGCGAAACGCCGTATATCAAGCTACTGACTCAGCTCTACGGCGACCGGATGCTGATCGCCAACGCCACCGGCTGTTCATCGATTTACGGCGGCAATCTCCCTTCCACGCCGTACACCACCGATGCCAACGGCCGCGGGCCGGCGTGGGCCAACTCGCTGTTCGAGGATAATGCCGAATTTGGCCTTGGCTTCCGCCTTACCGTCGATCAGCATCGTCAGCGCGTCATGCGTCTGCTATCGCAATTCGCCGATAAACTTCCGCCCGAACTTAACGATGCGCTGCACGCGGAGGCAACGCCTGAGGTACGCCGCCAACAGGTGGCCGAGCTGCGCAAGGTGCTGGCAAATGAAGAAGGTGCGAAGGAACTGTTAATCGACGCCGACGCGCTGGTCGAGAAATCTATCTGGCTGATCGGCGGCGACGGCTGGGCCTACGATATCGGCTTCGGCGGTCTCGACCACGTGCTGAGCCTGACCGAAAACGTCAATATTCTGGTGCTCGATACCCAGTGTTATTCCAACACCGGCGGCCAGGCATCGAAGGCTACCCCGCTGGGTGCGGTGACTAAATTTGGCGAGCACGGCAAGCGCAAGGCGCGCAAAGACCTTGGGGTCAGCATGATGATGTACGGTCATGTTTATGTGGCGCAGATTTCCCTTGGCGCGCAGCTCAACCAAACGGTAAAAGCGATTCAGGAAGCGGAAGCGTATCCGGGGCCGTCGCTGATTATTGCCTACAGTCCTTGCGAAGAACACGGTTACGATCTGGCGCTAAGCCACGATCAGATGCGCCAGCTGACCGCGACCGGGTTCTGGCCGCTGTATCGCTTTGACCCGCGTCGTGCCGATGAAGGTAAACTTCCGCTGGCGCTGGACTCCCGTCCGCCGTCAGACGCGCTGGCGGAAACGCTCCTGAACGAACAGCGCTTCCGTCGCCTGAACGCGCAGCAGCCGGAAGTTGCGGAGCAGCTATGGAAAGATGCGGCCGCGGATCTACAAAAACGCTATGACTTCCTGGCGCAGCTGGCCGGTAAGGCGGAAAAACCCACCAGCGAAAGCTAATTCGCTGCCGTTTTTATCAGCGCATAAAAAAAGCCCGAATATTCATTCGGGCTTGTCGCTTTATCGCTCAATAAAAACCATTCTCAGGAACGGAGGGTAATATAAATTCTTGAATGACAATAAAAGGCATATAACGAGCGGATAATACGATACTAAAATCGATATGTATAATTTTTATTTTGTATATTTCCCACCAAATCATTCATTATAATTATCATCATTTCATCTGAATTATTTATTTTAGATTTTACTCATATCGTAACAATTGATACTTACCATATCTCTATTTGCTCCTTTAGCATGAGTTCACTTCCCAGGAGGAAGCTAAAACAAAAACCGTTAAAGGATTGTCCAAATGAAAAGAAAAGTACTGGCCCTCGTTATTCCAGCATTATTAGCTGCTGGCGCTGCTCATTCTGCTGAAATTTATAATAAAGACGGAAATAAACTGGATCTCTATGGCAAGGTAGACGGTCTGCATTATTTCTCCGATGATTCATCGAAAGATGGCGATCAATCCTACGTCCGTCTTGGCTTCAAAGGCGAAACCCAGATTAACGATCAGCTGACCGGCTACGGTCAGTGGGAATATAACGTTCAGGCGAACAATACCGAAGGCTCTGACAACCAGGCCTGGACCCGTCTGGCATTTGCTGGTCTGAAATTCGCTAACTACGGTTCATTCGACTATGGCCGTAATTACGGCGTACTGTACGACGTAGAAGGCTGGACCGATATGCTGCCAGAATTCGGCGGCGACTCCTACACCCAGGCCGATAACTTTATGACCGGCCGCGCTAACGGCGTTGCAACCTACCGTAACAATGACTTCTTCGGTCTGGTTAACGGCCTGAACTTCGCCCTGCAGTATCAGGGTAAAAATGAAAGTCAGTCCGGTGATGAAAATCAAGAAGGCACCGCCAACAATAATGGTCGCAACGTCAAAAACTCTAACGGTGACGGATTTGGCCTCTCCTCCTCCTACGATCTGGGTATGGGCGTGAGCATCGCAGCGGCCTATAGTTCTTCTGACCGTACCAATGAGCAGACCCATTATTCTACAGCCGGCGGCGATAAAGCCGATGCCTGGACCGCAGGTTTGAAATATGATGCCAACAATATCTACCTGGCAACCATGTATTCAGAAACCCGTAATATGACCCCATATGGTAATAACAGCGATACTATTGCCAACAAAACGCAAAACTTTGAAGTGACGGCTCAATACCAGTTCGATTTCGGTCTGCGTCCGGCTATCTCCTACCTGCAGTCTAAGGGTAAGGATTTGGTTATGCAGGGCAATGCTGCTAACCCGGCAGGAAATACCGGTGACAAAGATCTGGTTAAATATGTCGACATTGGCGCGACTTATTACTTCAACCGTAATATGTCTACCTACGTTGATTACAAAATCAACCTGCTGGATGAAGACGACAGCTTCTATTCTAACAACGGCATCTCTACGGATGACGTCGTCGCGTTAGGTCTGGTTTACCAGTTCTAATGTCCGGGCCCGCTGGCAACGGCGGGCTTTGTCTTCCCCTCCCGGCGATCGACTGCATTCAAAGCAAAACAATATATCGATTACCTTAAAATAATCGTCCGTTAAATGATATATTGCTCCCTGGAATTGCCGTAGCCGTAAGAGGACGCCCGCCATGCACCATTACCCCGTAACATCATCCCGAATCACCTCCGTCGCCTATGATGAATCCGCCGGCATTCTTGAAATCCGCTTTCGCGATAACCAAACGCTGCAGTATATCGGTGTCCCGCCGCGCATTTTCCGCGACTTTCTGCTGGTGGTTTCTAAAGGCCGTTTTTACGATGGCGTCATTAAAGGAAAATTTACCGAACGCCGCTGCGCCTGATGACGAAAGTGTGATTGCGCGCAATGTACAATAATCGCCTGGATGACCTACACTTTAAGTGGTTACTTAAACAGGAGGTTTTATGAACAGAATGATTCTTGTGCCCATCGATATTTCTGATACAGAATTAACCGATCGCGTTATCAAGCATGTTGAAGCTGAAGCCAGAATCGATGATGCCGAGGTGCATTTCCTGACCGTCATTCCCTCCCTTCCCTATTACGCTTCGCTGGGAATGGCCTACACCGCAGAGCTGCCGGCGATGGATGACCTCAAAGCCGAATCGGAATCGCGGCTCAAAGAGATTGTGAAAAAGTTTAATATCCCCGAAGACCGTATCCATTTTCACGTTTCAGAGGGCTCGCCGAAAGATAAAATCCTTGCTATGGCGAAGTCTCTCCCCGCGGACCTGGTGATTATCTCTTCACACCGTCCCGATATCACCACCTACCTGCTGGGCTCTAACGCCGCCGCCGTTGTCCGTCATGCGGAATGTTCGGTGCTGGTTGTGCGGTAAACTGACTCTGCCCGCCGCCGTGCGGGCTTTTTGTTTCTTTGATCTGACCCGCAGCGCCGCAGATAGGGTCATTTTTTAGCTGCGACTATTAAAATTAGTACGTTGTGACTTTTTCATTTTGCTGTATAAAGCCCTTACCCGAACATGGGTATGTCTTACAACAATTATAGGGATGATATGAAAAAGTTAATTATGGTAGTTTTAGCCGCAGCCGCTATTTCTGGTTGCGCCCAGCAGAGCTTCTCGGTAAATCCTGGCGTGACCGTTCAACCTCAGCAGGTTACCACTCACCACTTCTTCGTCAGCGGTATTGGCCAGACTAAACAGATTGATGCTGCGGCCGTGTGCGGCGGCGCCGACAAAGTCGTCCGTACCGAAGTACAGCAGACTTTCGTCAACGGCCTGCTGGGTTTCGTCACCCTCGGCATTTATACTCCACGTGAAGCGCGCGTTTATTGCGCTAAATAATCGCTGGCGGCAGGCATCATAAGTGCCTGCCCGTTTTCAACCACCGTCCCTTTGCCCCAACATACTCATCTTTTCTCGCCCCCCACCTGGAGGCTACCTTCTGATCGACCATACGAAGAAATCACATAAACGCCCGGCGCACGATGATGAGTGACCACGCACCGGCAACTGGTTTCTCAGTCCCTACGGCGCTCCTTTAGCGCATGCCCATAAGCCCCCGAATGATACGTCCTATGGAAAACTGGAGTGCCCAGGCCGGGAAACACTCCAGTGTAACGATCTCATGATCGGGACTTAGGGGTTTTGCTTACAATACCCGCGAGCGGCAATGATTTAGAATCGATATTGAAGACCAGCTGTAATGGTATAGTTTTTATTTGCAATACCGGCCGCATCTCCTCCAATTGAACCTGATTCGCCGCTATTGGTATCTATAATCTGCGTGCCTCCCTTGCCCTCTTCATATTTACTGTAGGTGAATTCAGCAAAAACTTTGGCATGCGACGTGATGTAATATCCGGCATCAACCGATGTACCGTAATAACGCGAATTAGTGGATTTCTCCCGGAAGGTCAGCTCACGCATATAGTGCTCGTCGTTATCATGAGCCCGGACCCAATCACTGAATTTAAACAGGGCATTAAACTCAAAGTCATTAACACGATACTGCCCCGCGAGGCCAATGTAGGGCATGGAGAATCGCTGGCTGTAGCCAATACCGCGCTCGCCGGTCGGGAAATTGCCCGTAGTCGCACCGTTATCATAATTATAAGAACCACCGGTGGCCGTCCAGCTAAAACGGGTTTCCTGATATCCCGCAATGACGCCCGCTTTATAATTTTCGTTCTGGAAAATCCAGCCTTGCACGCTGAGATCGTATTCATTGGCATAATTGACGCTGGTGCTGGGATGAGATGAGTGGTCTGTCCACCCGGACTGATTATCGTTCATCCAGTCATAGTCATCCATATGACCGGAACCTGAAGCTAACGACGTCCAGCCGCGGGCGGCCAGGGTCAGGAAGGAGTAAGCATCCCATGAGATATCGCCTTTCACAATGGCGACATTCTTTATTTTCCAGTCCAGTTGGCTGACTTTTCGCCCCGTATCCGCGTCATAAACCCTCTCCTGAGATTTCCCACTCAGCATCCCCGCGGACGTCGATACGGTAAAACTTTCCGCCGAAAAATTCGGGCTTAATTGCGCTGGCTCAGCATAAGCTGTTCCTGAAAGAGTCGCTATCATCATTACTGCAACGGTACTTTTTTTCATTTTTATTCCCATCATTAAAAGATAATCCATAAGTTGCAGTGGAAGTTTAAATCTCCGACAAATGCCAGGCAACTGTCAATTTTTGTCATTACTTTATTCATAACCCAGAGAGTGAAAATGTTGGCTGGTTAAGCGCTTCGTTTTACAAGAGAAAATCATATTAATGAGATAGACTTTCAGATTATTATTAGGCATAAATCGAATAGCTATAAGCTTGAAGAAAAACCGCTCCTGTGACGCTTTTCTCTCAAACTTAGCGTCTATTAGACAGCGCCATAAAATATCTTCGCTGTATAATTATCAGGGTGCAAATAATCATATTGCGATCCGAACGGAACATGGCAAGAACAGCAATAATAAGCGTCAAAGCAGCGGCGTAAAAAATGATTCATGCGTAGATTACGCGCTAGCATTCGTCCTATCGCGAGGAGAGCATGGCCTCGGCGTGGCCAAAATTCGCCGCAGTATCGCCGGCAGATGAAAAGCCGCAGTAAAACGCGCTGGCATTCGTCGTCGGAATCCGTACCATACGCGACATACTTTTGCCTGCTGGCGACTCTCAGCCGGCGCTAACCCCTTGCTAACCAGATGGGGCATGAAAACGCGTAAATGATGCAGGCAGCTGACAGGACATGGATAGCAGAAACGAACGGCGATTGGGTACTGATGCCCAACGCCAGGCTTGCACCGTGGCGTACCTTTGCCCCTTTTGTTTCAGAGAACGTTAATAATGCTAGATAATCAGCAAGTTACAAAGAAAGAAAAATACAACCTCGACAAATTGCAGAAGCGCCTGCGCCGTAACGTCGGCGAGGCGATCGCCGATTTTAATATGATTGAAGAAGGCGACCGCATCATGGTTTGCCTCTCCGGCGGTAAAGATAGCTACACCATGCTGGAGATTTTGCGCAATTTGCAAAAAAGCGCGCCAATCTCTTTCTCACTGGTGGCGGTCAACCTCGATCAAAAACAGCCGGGCTTCCCGGAGCATATTCTGCCGGAATATCTTGAGCAGTTGGGCGTGGAATATAAGATTGTTGAAGAAAATACCTACGGCATCGTTAAAGAAAAAATTCCGGAAGGTAAAACCACCTGCTCGCTCTGCTCCCGTCTGCGCCGCGGCATTCTTTACCGCACCGCTTCTGAACTGGGCGCAACCAAAATCGCCCTGGGCCACCACCGCGACGATATCCTGCAGACCCTGTTCCTGAACATGTTCTACGGCGGGAAGATGAAAGGTATGCCGCCGAAGCTGATGAGCGACGACGGTAAACATATCGTGATTCGTCCACTGGCCTACTGCCGGGAAAAAGATATTGAGCGCTTCTCCCAGGCGAAAGGTTTTCCGATCATTCCGTGCAACCTGTGCGGTTCGCAGCCCAACCTCCAGCGCCAGGTGATTGCCGATATGCTACGCGACTGGGATAAACGCTATCCTGGGCGCATCGAAACCATGTTTAGCGCGATGCAGAACGTGGTGCCTTCCCATCTTAGCGACGTTAACCTGTTCGATTTTAAGGGCATTCATCACGGTTCTGCGGTGATTGACGGCGGCGACTTGGCGTTCGATCGTGAAGAGATCCCGATGCAGCCGGCCGGCTGGCAGCCGGAAGAGGATGACGCGCAGCTGGATGAACTGCGCCTGAACGTGGTGGAAGTAAAATAACGTCTTGCGTCTCAGGCGCGCGCCTGAGACGCCTTTGTCGCGCTTATTTCAGCAAACGAACCCGGCAGGCCTTACCTTTAATCTTCCCGTTTTGCAGCTGCTTAAACGCTTTATGCGCTACGCCCTGGCGCACGGCTACGTAGACATGCGCCGGATGAACGGCAATCTTGCCGATGTCCGCGCCATCAAGGCCGATATCACCGGTCAACGCCCCCAGCACATCGCCCGCGCGCATCTTCGCTTTTTTACCGCCATCAATGCACAGCGTGGCCATCTCTGCCTGCAGCGGCACAACAGTGCTATTCGTCGGCCCGTTCATCCAGTTGAGCTTCATTTGCAGCATTTCGGCAAGAATATTCGCGCGCTGCGCCTCTTCCGGTGCGCAGAGGCTAATCGCCAGACCGCTTTCACCGGCGCGAGCGGTACGACCAATGCGGTGCACGTGAACCTCCGGGTCCCAGGCCAGCTCATAGTTCACCACCAGCTCGAGCGACTTGATATCTAACCCGCGGGCGGCAACGTCGGTCGCCACCAGCACGCGCGAACTCCCGTTAGCAAAGCGCACCAGCGTCTGGTCGCGGTCGCGCTGTTCAAGATCGCCGTGCAGCGACAGAGCGCTCTGTCCGGCGGCGTTTAGCGAATCGCAGACGGCCTGACAATCCTTTTTGGTATTGCAGAACACCACGCAGGAAGCGGGCTGATGCTGGCTCAGCAGCTTTTGCAACAGCGTGATTTTACCGTGTTGCGAAGTTTCAAAAAACTGCTGTTCGATAGCCGGCAGCGCATCAACAGCATCAATTTCAATGGTCTGCGGGTTGTTCTGCACGCGGCCGCTAATCGCCGCGATCGCTTCCGGCCAGGTGGCGGAAAACAGCAGCGTCTGGCGCGAAGCCGGCGCAAAGCGGATCACTTCATCAATGGCGTCGCTAAACCCCATATCCAGCATGCGGTCCGCTTCGTCCATCACCAGGGTTTGTAGCGCGTCCAACGACACGGTGCCCTTTTGCAGGTGATCGAGCAAGCGCCCCGGCGTGGCGACGATAATATGCGGCGCGTGCTGTAGCGAGTCGCGCTGGGCGCCAAAAGGCTGGCCGCCGCAGAGGGTTAAAATTTTAATATTTGCCAGAAAGCGCGCCAGGCGACGCAGCTCACCGGCGACCTGATCCGCCAGTTCGCGGGTCGGACACAGCACCAGCGACTGCGTCTGGAACAGCGAGGCGTCAACGTGCTGGAGCAACCCGAGGCCGAATGCCGCCGTTTTACCGCTGCCGGTTTTTGCCTGCACGCGGACATCTTTACCCGCAAGAATCGCCGGCAAAGCCGCCGCCTGAACCGGGGTCATCGAAAGATATCCTAGTTCATTCAGATTAGTGAGCTGGGCGGCGGGCAAAACATTCAGAGTTGAAAAAGCGGTCACAATTATTTCTCGCATTACATTTAGGGGCGGACAATCTGCTGGCGCGTATCGTCGCAGATCTCCGCTCCCGATGCGACAATTTAATCGGCTCATCGTCAGGCGGTGGGTCGGGTAACGGACGCGGGCGGGGTTTGGGATCGTGGACCGGTACAGGATCGTTGGGTTCCGGCGGAATGGGGATTGAGTTCAGCGGATGAATAGGCATATTGACTCCCGGTTATGGGCGGGTACACCAGTTAAGCGTAGAAGCTGAGAAACAGAGCGCAAAAAAAAAGCCGACTCATTAAAGTCGGCGTCGTACGAATCAATTGTGCTATGCAGTAATTCAAAAAAGGAAGT